>Ga0209700_100587_pt1 | contig 70190 bp, 38 predicted proteins | sample SiratroredBW_FD_187528 | JGI IMG/M metagenome (GOLD analysis project Ga0209700, IMG submission 187528) | Root nodule microbial communities of legume samples collected from California, USA - Siratro red BW (SPAdes) (version 2) | ecosystem: Host-associated > Plants > Roots > Nodule | place: USA... | reverse complement strand
GTTCTGTTACTGTTACAAACAATACAAATCTATTTTGATGATCAAAATATTGAGGATGAATGCAGTCAACAACAATTCAGTCTACACAAGTCTACCATATTTGCAGGCTCTTAAACTTCAAATTGTAACTATTCACATATAATTTAACGATCTTCATTGATATAAATTATTATTTTACTGTTTATAAGATTTTAAAAAAAGAATTTTTACTATAGTTTATTTTTTATAATTTCTTCTAATGCTTGATACAATATATTAAAGACAAAATTTTATTTATAATCTTATATTATCAAACTTTAATACCTTTGGATTTAGAAATAATATTTCTATGACACCTTGAATCACTCCTTAATAGATAAATGCTCTTTTAGATTGGTAATTGTTACGGAGTTTATTACAAATTATATATATATATATATATATATATATATATATATATATATATATATATATTATAATTTTTAATTTTAATACTTTAACTTTTACTAAAGCTAGTGCATTGCACGATATTATGCTAGTTTTGGTTAACAATAAAAGAAACTAACACCACCCTTCTTTATCCCTGCCTCACACAATGTAGAAAAATGTGATGTAAACTAATGACAAAAATAACTATTTTCCACTTTTCTTACCCATACTTAAATTAACACATGTAGGATAAAGTTGATATTTCATAATTTATAGTAAAAAAAATTTAAATGGATGCTTTCTTTTCGTACTTACGCATGATATAGTCACAGAATTTGTTCCCCATCCAAAGCAAAAAAAGACCATTACTTTAAAATACTTTAGTAAAGTTTTATATTTTTCTCAAAATTGGAAGATAGGATCTGTGTTTAATAATGTTTTATAAGGAAATATTTGAATACGAATTATTCTGAAACTAAAAGAAAAAACAAAAAAAAAAATAATAATTTAAAAGTGTTTGAATAATGTGAATTGAAAGAAAAGAAAGAAAATAAACAGTGAAATGGAAGAATGTTTAGATTAAAAAAAATAAAAATAAAAGGAAATTAAAATATATATAAAAGTTTTTATTTTTTGAACAAAGGTCAACATTATTTAACATTCACACCATTTTTTTTTCAATTGTGTAAAATATTTTTTTTTCTAACTTTAGAGTTGTTTTCAAACAATATCAATGTATTCTATGTCAATAGGGTTTTTTTTCAATCTCTGTGTAAGCTAAGACTAATTATAGATTGATTCATTGTACTGTAAGAGTATTTTCGACAAATGCTCGTGAAACTATACTGTAATTGATATTAACTAGAATTTATATTGAAATTCGCTATTGTTACAGGTTATAGATGAAAAAAAAAAAAGTGTTGACTACCTTTGCCATCACCAGCGGTGGTGATTGTTCGGTGATCTGTTAGCTTTCAAAAGGTTTGTTCTTTTACTCTTCCCAACTATAAACACTGAAAACCCACCATCTCTTTTTTCACTTTTATTTCGTAAATAAGAAAAAAAATTGAATGCAACGGTTTCTCTGTTCTGTTGAACTTGGGGTAGAGCGTCCAAAGTGAGGATTATTAATGTTAGATAAAATTTCTAGTAATGCATTGGGATAAAGCTGCTGTGTTGTGAGATGAATTTTTTTTCATTCAAAGAGAAATGGTTAGTAAGGAAGCACGGTGATGTTAATAGGCTTTCTGAGTGGGAGGTGTTTGTGGAAATGCCTCTATGAGCCATTGCTTATTTTTTTACATTATTTCACTTTATTTTCTCCCCTTCAGATCTTCCTTCATTTATATTGCCCTGTTTACTTTTTACATGTTTTGTATATCAAGTGTCACTTTATAACCGATTTTATCTCTATTTTTTTTGTCTTACACCTCTTTTCCAGTATCTAAAATTTGATATACGTAAAATTTTTATTTATTAGGTTATGAGCGCCAGCATCTTCCTCTTCAAATCACCGATGGCTTTTTTATTTCAGAAATTTCAAGAGGTATCTCCTTGTTTTTTGATGAAATATTAATACTTTTTGCTTGACTGTGCCAAATTGTGTAAATTATTGTTGTTGGTATTGTTATATAAATATTGAGGAATGGTAAACACTTCAAATTATGTGTTAATCTCACTGGGCACATGAAAGATATGAGGTCTTCAATGAAGAGTGACCAAAACTCATTCCGAGCAAAATATATTGGTTAACTATGGCATCTTATTCTATCTTTTGAGCATCCTGTGAAATCTATCACAACAATTTTGGTCTTAATATGTTTCCAGGCTGTGAGAACCCTCACAAAAAATCCCATATTTTCTAGGGATCCTACACAACTACAATTTGAAGCGGACATTAATTGCTTGTTTCTTTATACAAGGTTGGCCTTTTTCTGTTGTCATAGTTTAGTTTATTGATTAATTTTAATTGTAAAGATTCATTCATTGCTTTATATCATGGTAGTAGACGTTTTATTTTCTCTATATTTTGTTTTATGTATGTGCTAATATATTTATAAACTTGAACTTAGAATTCCCTCTCTCTTTACCATTCCACTGTTGTTTGCTTAAAGACTGTCAGTCTATTACTGTTGATTGGATAAAAATCGGCGAAGAGCGATAGAAAGTGCCCACGATATATTTGTAATTTACTTAGAAAGAATGGTTTGACAAAAAAGACTGAGTTTATGTCCCAACTTTTATTAATAATTGAAGGTGGCTGAAGCCAGACATAGAGATTTGTCAAAATTCAGTTTGGGTTAAAAATGGTTCCGATGAAGTTGGAAGTGAATGAAGATGTTTTTTACGACTATCTATCCAAATACTAGGTAAAACACATATGCTCAATGCTTTGAGTTTGAAAGCCAAAGTCTCAAAACTGGAGCTGCGAAACCAAGATGCATTCTCTATCGTTAGGCTAGCCAATTTGGGACAGCTTAAGTTCTGGATTTCAATACCTCTATCATTGTATTTAAGGAAGGATCATCAATGCTACTTCTGATATAGATTATAGAAAATCAACTGGCTTTGTTCGGATGAGAAATTCTATTGATATGCATTTATTTGAATACGAAGATAATATCATGATAACCATTGGACACCCCTTCAGGTATTGGTGATATAAACATAAGAATGATCGGCTCTCTTGAGCAATTAATTCTTATCATTATATAAGATTCTATAAAAAAATGGAATTGGCATGTAATAAAAGTAAGAATCACGTTTTACATCTTCTTGTGAACAAGATTAACTAGACTGAAGTCATTGACCTGTAATATTGATGTTATTAAATATAAGGAGAGGAGGAAGGGTAAGGTTTCCTCCAAAGCTTGTTAATAAAACAACAAAGAAACGCAAAGAAACAGAGAGAAAAAATGCAGAAGGATTAAGTTAATTTTAACATTTAAGACGTTAGACCTTCAATCATAAGATCTCATAGACAAAGTATTTTCTATTTCTGCTATTGTGGATTCAAATAATTTTATTGTCAATTATTTTTTATTTTGTTTGTATACTATGCAATGTTTTTCCTTTTTGACATTTTGACATATTTTGCTCATGCAAAGACTTAACTATCCAGCTACAAACTGTTGGGGAAGAATGCTGATGAAGCAGATGCGGAAGAGATTATTAAAATGGCCAGTAAGGCCTCTTTTGTCGATCAACAAATGCAAGTACAAGAAAATGTTCACTCTCAAATCAAAGCATTTTGCTCATGCATGAATGAAATTCTTCTTTCAAATAAAAGTATGGTGAATGGCCACTTAGAATTATCTCAACAGGCAAGCAGTTCACCTCTCCATAGCGGGCTTAGTTCTGCCAAAGGTATATGCGACCCACCTAATAACATTCCTAGCGATTTTTATCTTTGTTTAAATTTCAGTCTTCCCCTTATTTTACTCAGTCATTTTGCAACATTTTGTTCATTGCTCAGTCATTTTCCTCTTCCTTTTAATCCAAGAAGGCATAGAAAAAACCTTTTCTATTAACAATGAGTTTTTTAATTCATATTTTCATATTGCTACGAGATTCTCTGACCATTACGTGTTTATCAATTGTTATTGATGTGCTTCTTGTGCAGCTGCCTCTAAGCAAAGACCATTAAGCCAATCTGAAGTCTCTCAGAAGTTAAAGGATCAACTTGGTTACACACTTAATGTCAAACCTTCTCAAATATCTCACAAGGATTCTGGTAAAGGTCTATTTTTGGATGGTGCAGTTGATGTTGGTACTGTAGTAGCCTTTTATCCTGGTGTGGTCTATTCCCCAGCTTACTATCATCATATTCCTGGATACCTTGATGAGCAGAACTCATATTTGATTACAAGATATGACGGGACTGTCATTGACGCCCAACCTTGGGGTTGTGGCGGTGATGGACCAGAACGATTCAACGGTAGAAAAATGTTCTTAAGCAGGCTTGATAATGAAGGAGCTCAGAAGGGTTCAGACAGAGTGAGTAAACCTTTGGAAGGCACCAAGGTAGATGATGATGATCATGATCATGATTTAGTTGAGCGTAGAAATCCATTAGCCTTAGCTCATTTTGCCAATCACCCTCCAAAAGGGATGCTTCCTAATGTCATGATCTGCCCTTATGACTTTCCATTGACTGAAATCAACATGAGGATTTACATACCAAACATAGTATTTGGCAATGCAGAAGTAAATCTGAAGACGTTTGGCAGCTCTTGGCTCAAATCTGTAGTTTCAAGAAAGAGTGAATCAGAAGTTCCTACCCTGAAAGCTGTTGTTCTAGTAGCAACCAGGACCCTTCAAGATGAAGAGCTCCTCCTGAACTACAGGTTGAGCAACTCTAAGCAGTGGCCAGAATGGTATGCTCCAGTGGATGAAGAAGAGGACATGAATCTCAAAGATGAAATTAGCCAATGATTTAACAAACACCTTTTGATGCTAATCTCTAAGAAGTCAGAATGATGTAGTATCTTTTTGTGACTGATGAAACTTGTGATTTACAGGGTTGATTTAGGTTAAGTCCCTATCTCTTAGGTCACACCTATTAGTCTTTATTTACTATACAATGTTAGCATGTTATTTAACTATTTTATAATGAAGGTTGGAAACAAAAAAATAACGATATCAAATTTTAAAGAAGTAAAAAAAAAATAAAAATTTACAGCATTCACATTTCTTACAACATGAGTAATAATTGAGCTGCTTCCCTCATATGATTATGCTAGTTCCATGTTCTGTTACAAACCTTGAATTGAGCAAAGCTGTTTGGCAGTAAACCACGTCTTCTAAAAATCCAAATAAAAATGTGTTCCTTTGTCCCGAAACTCCAAATCTTGAATTATTTGACCTATTTTTTCAAAGTATAATTTCGTGAAACAAAAGGATATATGGTAAATCAAATATTAATTTAAAATAAATTACATCATTAACGATGAAATCATTATTTATAAACTAAACTCCTACCCTTTTTCATTGTAATAAAATAGTAATTCAAATATATATTTTATTCTATTTTTTGCAATAAATATGATATAATATAAATTTATTTTTGACATTGACACACATAAAATTGACCTGATGGCACATATATGTCACTGTTATATCTTTATCCACTGTAACAAATATTACAAAATTTATTACTAATCTGCATTTTAATCCATTATAATTTGATGAAGCTCGCTCTGTACTGTTATTATTGATTTGCATTATGTTTAAAAAGAACATTCACAATTTTTAAACAAACATATTTCATTTATTACTTTAATTTTAATATAGAATAAATATGAAACTATGAACTAATGTTATACTGATTTACATTTTTAACTAATACATACACTACAAAATAATATAATATCATATATATATATATATATATATATATATATATATATATATATATATATATATATATATATATATAGTTATATGTTATAAGCAAACTAAATGAGAAAAGTGAAATTGTTCCACAGATCATCTGAAGGTAGAATCAAAGTAATAATTAAAACTCCCAAAATAATGGGTTGATAGAAATAAAAAAGCCATTTGTAAAGTATTATAATAGAAATATGTTGACTTATAATTTAACAATACAAGTGTTAGTGACTAAGTATCTGTCTAGATATAATATTTATACTATTTTTTTTTAAAAAAGAAATGTATCTTGTATTAATTAAAATTTATTTTTCATTATTTTATTATTATATTATGAAAATGGGTGTTGTGATTCCCATAACGTACTTAGGCATGATTTATAAGATATGATTTTAATTAACAATTAACTTTTATATATGTATATATATTGTTTTATATCGTAATGTGTTCAAATGCCTTTCTGTATAAAAGATAAGAGTGAATTATTCATTCGTTTTCCGTCAGATATCAAATAAACAAATTTTTAGGAGATTGAGACTAAAAAAACTGAAAACAACTATATTTCAGTTATGGTAAATGCTCTTACAATGAGAATAAAAAATTTAGTTTGAAATTCTATTATACATATCTTTTAAATTTTATTAATCTAACAAATAAAAATATAAAAATTTTAAATACTCATAATAATAACTTTTTAACAAGAATTGAAAATAAAATAAAATTTAAAACTTAATTAAACTAATATAATAAAATGAAATTATTTTAATATTTATCTTAAAACATGTTCTGTTCCTCCCACCTCATCAACCCTAAACCCTAAAATTTCCCTCACCAAGGTCTTCTTTGACGTGTTGAACCTTCATTTTCCGTTTTTTTTCTTCTTCCGCCACTTCACTTCACTTTAAGGTATGTTCTTCACAGCTCAAAATGCTCCTCTCCATTGTTGCTTGCTTTCAAGTTTTCATATATATTGCCTCAACTTCTTCTCTTATCCATCATTTTCACAAATTCTGCTATCATTAAAACCAATTTCACCGATTACACAAAATCTCCGTTTTTGTTAGAAGATTACACAAATTCGTTTTATATTTTTGTGTGGGTCTTCTTGAAAGAGGTACACCTGAATTTTTGTTCTGTTTTTTTCTTTAGACGATCTCAAGTTTCTGAGACCCTATCTTCCCAGCTTGCTTCATCCTTTTCCTATTCTACTTTGCATTGCTAAACAGGTGAAGGATGGAGATAAATTTGGGGAAACTTGCATTTGACGTTGATTTTCATCCGTCAGATAATCTTGTCGCCACTGGTCTAATCAACGGTGACCTTCACCTGTATGTTGTTTTGGATTGGAGTTGCAGCTTTCATAGCTAACACGTTTTTTTATTATTTATACTTTTTTTTTTTTTTGCATTCATGATAATTATTACATTGAATGTGTGTGCTGCAGATACCGTTATGGCCCTGAAAGTGCCCCTGTGAGGTATAAATTCTGAACCATTTGTTGTTGTGCTTATTTGATACATGTTGACTTTATTTGTTTGGTGAGTGGTGGCTGTTGTTTGTGATAGTTGCGGCTAATATCTAATACTCTGTTGCAATTTATGAATATTATTTTATTATTTGTTCTTCCAGGCAATTGGAAGTTCATGCACACACTGAGTCTTGTAGAGCTGCTCGATTCATCAATGGTGGACGTGGTAATGCAGTTTAGTTTCGATGTTGTGTATGATTTCTGATGGTTTCACTTCCGTGAGTTTGAGTTTAAAATGCTTATGGTTATGTTTGTCTTTCAGTGCTCTTGACGGGTTCTCCAGATTGCTCTATATTGGCTACGGATGTGGAGACCGGATCTACAATTACCCGTATTGATAATGCTCATGAGTGAGTAGATTTACTGCAACTACACATTTGTTGTGATTTGGGTTACGGGAGAATCACTAGTATCATCAGTTCTTTAGAGTTTTTATTTGGTTTTTGTTGTGATATAGGGCTGCAGTAAATAGATTGATAAACTTGACCGAGTCAACTGTTGCCTCAGGAGACGATGAGGGTTGTATAAAGGTATATTTCTGTTTTTATTTCAAATCCTCAGAATTTGTATTTTATTTGAATTCCAGATTATTTATGGTATGCATTAATAGTATTTTACATAGATATTCAGTCATTTCTATGACAGTGGATGGTAGCAATAGATTGATCACTTGTTTTAAAATTTAACAATCTTTCCCAGCTCTTAAATTGATAAACCGTAACTAGTCGTACTTGACTAATTTGAAAGCCTACGCGCGTAGCAAGCGCAGAAAATACCAGGTCAATGATCATTCCTATCAAATCCATTTGACTACAATCCCTTTCTTTCTGCAGCCTCCCCACACCATTCCTTATTTGAATATTGTATCATTGATTACTTTATTTTGAACATGTATATTAACTTTATGGTATTTTTAGTGCTATTCTGCTTAAAGTCACCCACTACTGTTCTGAAGATAGTTGCAATATTGCTCTTTTAGAGTTGTCAGAAGCTCAGACTAGTATTTTCTCAATGTCTTTCATTTAGCTCTTCCTTGTTGTAGGTTTGGGATACCAGAGAACGCTCTTGTTGCAATTCTTTTAATGCCCATGAAGATTACATTTCAGACATGACTTTTGCATCTGATGCAATGAAACTGTTGACAACAAGGTAGCAAATTCATGTAGTTCACCTGCCCCCAAAATATCAATGGATATAGTCTATATTCTTATTTTTCATAAATTTCCTTTTGTTAGTGGAGATGGGACTCTGTCTGTTTGCAATCTTCGAAGAAATACAGTAAGTTGAATATTTTTCTGGTTCCTTTTAAAGCATAAATTATCTTTATTTATTTCATGAATTTTAATCACCCTTTCTTGATTTGTTGAAAGGTGCAAACTCGATCTGAATTTTCTGAAGATGAGTTGCTGTCTGTTGTTTTAATGAAGGTATCAAAGTCAAGGCCCATGAATTTGCAGTGAATTCTTATGCTTTTATAGGATTTTTTTAATTGTTCTGGAAAAGTGTTATTAAAAATGTATTTTAATGAATAAATTTTATGCTTGTATTCTTGCTCACCAGAAGAATAATTTTGTCTTTCTTTTGAAAGCATTGTTTTCATTTCTATCGTCACTTTTATAATGTGGCTAAATATCTGAAGAATTGGAACCGTATTTTTAATAAAAATGCATCCATTTATAATTTTATTACAGCATACCTAACATTCTCTTATTCAATGTCTTTGTACTGAAACGTTTACTGTGTTTGACACTCAATCTCTAAAATGCTCACATGACTGATGTTTAAATTTTTTGGCTGGGGTGACCAGAATGGTAGGAAAGTTGTGTGCGGATCACAAACTGGAATCATTCTATTGTATTCATGGGGATGCTTCAAGGATTGTAGGTATATGATGTGGAATGTGTCAGAATTAAATGATCTAAATGTTGTTTCTGGAGTAGAGGCTGAGAGACATTAATTAGATGTTTTCCTTAGCTTGTATTTCTTGCTATTCATCTTCAACTGATGTTCTAATTAATTGTTTCAATTCCAGCGATCGATTTACTGATCTTTCTTCAAACTCTATTGATGCAATGTTGAAGGTGAATCAACAACATAACACAGATATTTCAGCTGGTAGATTTTTTTTTTATCATTCTTAGGTCTTGTAATAAACATTCTTTGATCTTATTCTTAGCTTGATGAAGATAGAATTATTACTGGATCAGAGAATGGGATTATCAAGTGAGTATTTTGCAGTTGGAGAGCATTGTACTTCAATCTTTTATTTCTTTTGTTCTCTGTTTCATTTATATTGGTGTTATCTTTTTTCAGCTTGGTCGGGATATTACCCAACAGAGTCATCCAGCCAATAGCTGAACACTCAGAATATCCTGTTGAGTGTCTTGGTAACATACAGTCTCTTCCACTCTTAGCATTTATGTGATTGGTTCAGCTTGCATGCGAAAACTATTGTTTTAAGCCTCAATTTCTTCAGTAGTTTTTCTGTCCTTAGCATGGATTCGGTAACTTTTATTATGAGGTGATTTGGGGACTTCATCTATGATTTGTATTTTCTGCCTCATTATACGTGCTTGAGCATTAGCATGCATTTTTGCATGTTTCTGTGTCCTTTTCTTATTCCTGGCTTCTTATAAACTTCACTTATTGTTCTCTGGTCTTGTAGCATTCTCTCATGATAGGAAGTTCCTTGGAAGCATCGCACATGATCAAATGTTAAAGGTACTTCTCTGTTCTAATTCCTTAAGATTTACTGGAATTTTTTATTCTTTCACATTTATACTAGGCAGTCATTTTATTGATTGTCATAAACCCATCCTTTATCATTTTACTCAGCTTTCATAACATTTTTATGAATAATCGTTGCCTTAAATATAAAGGGGCATCTCAAGTGTTTAGGATTTTTGAGTAAAATCATTCCAACAGAGTGCTTTTGTCGAATGGTAGATTTTAGCAATATTTCTAGCAGTGTAGATTAATTGGGATGGTCATTAGCAATTGAAAAGGGGACAATTCATTTTCTGCGTGAAGTTAGAGAGTTGGCCTAGTTGTAGGGGGCTTATAATGATGGTTGTATACCATATGTTGATTATTTGTTTCAGTATAATGGCCTGCGCAAGTTATAGTTTATGGTATTTAAATATAGAAGTTAAATCAGTTAATTCATCAGATGGTCAGCAGAGCATTAAAAAGAATAAAGAACATATATTTTAACATACTAGTTGGATGAGTTTGCAACGATTTGGTTTAAAATATTGCCTGCCCATCTGATGTATCTTTCTTAATAATAATGCAAGATGGGTAACTATAAAAAATGTAAAAATTGGTTGTATTTGTATCTGCATTTTACTATAATTTTATAGCTTATACTAAAGAAATTAGTTGTCTGAACATCCACGATTGTCCTTTTGTGCAGCTATGGGATTTGGATAGCATATTACAAGATACAAAAAACACTCAAACAAATGAAACTGGAATGATTGATAGTGACGATGATGAAATGGAACTAGATAACAATCCTTCAAAGTTCAGTAAAGGTAAGACATGATTTACGATGGATGTGAATGTTATAGATGTACTTCACTAAAGATTAAAGTCATGGTACGATTTTTGGAAGGCTATGTATATGTTGTGCTTCAATTTGTGTGACAACTTTGTTACAGAGAACAAGAGAAAGAATCCAAAGCAATCCCAAGGTGGTTCGAACGACTTCTTTGCCGATTTATAGGAGAGTTTTGAATGCAACTTCGGTTAATGTGTTGAGACGACACATAAGAAGATGAAGAAGTACCAGAAGTCTCGCAAAAGCAGGAAATGGACAACCGCAATATTGGGCCTGTTATCAAATCAGTAGCTTGGACTGTGCTGTGGTTTCAAGAAATTTAAATTAAAGCATTGAGAGGAAAGTTATAAATTTCAATTCAAGAAATGGATTGCTTCCTGTGTTGGTTTTGAGTTATTAATGCTATCGCCTTACAGAAAGTTTAAAGATTAAAGCAAATGAATGTGTTTTCAAATCTAATTGTTAAATAAACTTATTGAAGTGAAGGGTTGTGAACTAAATGACGGTTGAAATGATAAAGAAGGAATCAAAGAAAAAAGTAAGTGACCATATAAAGAATTTGGCGAAAATCATACTTGTATGTTGTTACTCAAAATCTAACTTGTAATAGTATTTGGGATTTTCTTAGCATTCTAAGTGAGAATAGTTTCCGATCTTTAAGTTTGAGGGGTAATTAATTAGGTCTTTAATAAAAACTAAACGTAGCAAATGAAGATACTTTAATAGGATATATTATGCGTAAGAGTTTTTATAGTTTCGATAACATTTTTAGACGGCTACGGTAAAGAACAGCTAACACTGATATACTTATTATCATTATTATTTAAGGTGCAAAAAATTTAAAATAGGGAACGGATAAAGTGAGATACAAAAATGGGCGTCTAAGTTTAATATTTATACACATCAGTAATTGCTGTAAAACCCTAAATCTTCGAATGAGGAAGCTCCTCTGCCATTGGAAGACGCTAAGACGATTTTAATTCTAAAGTGATTGAATTTGTGGCGCCTATGATCTGATAATTGATAACTCTCCTTGAATTATAAAGTTAGTATCCGAATTCCCCGTTATTGGATTATATATGTTAAACAATTCCTTACTGAAGGGAAAAAAGAGCGAGTGAACATGTCTTCTGAAATCTACGTGTACCTTAGTAGTACCTTCTCCACAGTTGCCAAGATGGATTTTGTCATTGAAATTGATCTACTACATTAATAATGTAACAATTTTAAGTTCATGATTTATGACAAGTGCTGGTATGGAGGTTTGAAATGTTCTGCCAATAATATTGTCAATTTGTAAATATTGTATGTAGTCATGCATCATCCTCTTGATCTGAATGATTGTTTTGAGGTGGCAAGTTGAGGGAAATGAAGACGGAACACAGTATGGTCCTTTTCCAGTACCCAAACATGGACTGCCAATAAAGATAAGTCCAAGAAAGAAGACTGTCACCGAAGTCTAATTGAGCCAAATTCTTCCTCCACTTCCGTGCTTTCTTCCTGCATTTTCACACTATAAATAAAAATATCATTTTCTCCTTTCGTTTATTCGTCATGGAAGATGAAATAATTTTTTTACTTTAAATGTATAATTCGAAATATATACTTTTTATTTATTTATTTCAGACTCTATAATTCAAAATCTATAATTCAAAGTATAATTAATATTCTGAATTATACAATTTAAAACATAAATTTAATATTTCTAGAAGTATGGATTACAAAAAGAAAAAAATGGAGGTGTAGGAAGAAGCGTCCCTAAAATGAAAATCCAGGCTAATTCAATATAAATCAATCGGACTGCGGCTTCCCTCATGGAGCAAAAATCTCACCTCTTGAATTCCATAATTATGTCATTTTCACTCAAATATTATGGCAAATTGTTAACTAATTTCTACATGGTTCCAAATCTCTACTTCACAAATTTCGTGAACATCTCACATTTCAGTTTGAATTTTTCAAAATCTTCGGTAGACAACTGAGGTAAAAAAGAAGCAATCTCTCTAGTATACATGTAGGTTACTCTCTGCTTGTCTTCGAAGTGATTGACACCATCACTGTCATGTTCTCTAAATATGGATAGAGTGCCCCTAAACAAATAAAATAAGTTCGCCGCTTAAGCTATATCGACAGGAATCCATTCACTGTTATGGAAAATCGTGATCACAAGCCTTAAGCAGCCCATGTAACAGTCACCAAACCAAAAACAATGAACTATTAATTCAATGGGGGACTTAAGGCCAAACCCTAAACCCTAAACAGGTGGCGAAACAACGATAAATAATGTTTTTATTTACAATTGAGATCAAAGTTAGGGGGCCTGTGATGAGGCAGCTCGAGCAGCACGCCTTTGCAGTGCCTTCAACCTATTTGCTTCCATACGAGCTCTCTGCTCTTCTGTTATCTCAGCTTTGCCAGGCTGGCTGGATCCATTATTTGGGATTTCCTCTGCTGTCTTTTCGGTTGCTTCACCTTTTGAAGCCATGCTAGTGCCAATCACATGGTCCATGGACTGAGAAGGTTCCTGTAATAAAACAGGAAGGTGATTATGTCATTAAGACTTTGACATAAGCTCCTTGTTTACAACTTCTCTGATAATTTGGTTTAATTGAAAAGGTAAATACAGATTAACAGACATGAAGAGAAAGAAATACAAAAAGAATATAAACAAAACTCTGATTTGTTTTAGGCTTTTAGTCCTGCATACCACTGGACAAGGATAACTGAACTGCAATTAGCTTTTTTCCCGATAATTCGGATCACTCACAATCTTCTAACAAATTTGTCAGAACCAGTATCCTTAAGAGATAATTTCATAATCCTGATTGATTTAGATAAATACTGTTGATAGGGTTTCGTTCACCAAGCAAAAACATTCAAAATTGTTTTCACAGATACATTAAAACATATTGCATGATGAAAAACTAATTTTGTCTAAAGTAAATTAACTTACTTCGGTAGCTTTATCATATATATCATTAAACATGTCTTCCTGAATGTCAGTAATATTTTCAGAATCTGCAAACACATCTGTCTCTTGATGAGTTGCTCCCCCATCTTCAGCAGATCCAGCAAATCCTAAAGGAAAAGTTTAGAAAAATGCATGAGTATGTAAATAAATACAACCAAACTAATTAATTATAGTCAATCATCATAACAATGTTCCAGTGAATTATATTGAATCAGACGCCTGCCCTGATCGCAATGAGTTATGGGGAAGTTTGTTTCAAAATTAAACATCGAACCTAGAATTGGTCGATTTGGATCAAATTGTAGATTTGTGCAATTTAACATTAAAGAGATACACATATGCTTGACGAAAACGAACTTAAAAAGTCATGATTTCTATGTAAAAACTGTATCTGAACAACTACATACAGAGCTGGTTAAGTCAATAAGCGATACTCATTAACCATACTTTAAAACACCATCAACTATTTGAATTGATAATTGATCGTAGCTGAAAATAACATGCACAAAATTATGTCCTATTAGGTGTTGTTCTCTGTAATTAATTTATAATCACACATCCATTAGATAAGTTAAAACTTAACCAACAAGACTAACATATCTTGAGACCTTGGTAGCAAAAATAAGGTGAAGAGGATACCTTGTTCGTCAATTGGAATGTCATGCGCAAACAGTGGTTCACGCAGTTTTGTTGGATCTCCACCACTTGCAACTCTTTCTCTCAATTCTCGAAGGCATGTCTGCTTATAGAACAGGAGAAAGTTAACCGATGGTAACTAAGAATCCCTTTTTGTAGAGTGAAAAACTGGAGGTATGCATGCATCACTCATGCAATGCAAGCACGTGCATGCAACAGACATATTCTCAACAAATCCAAACACAGAGACTTCATATAAAAGAAACACCAGATGAAATAAAGAAATTCATATTTTATATCATGTATGTATCAACTGAATTAAAAAACAGGTATTGAATGAAAATCCTTTACGGCAAACCGTAAACCTTAAACATAGATGATGTGTTAGTAGATTAAAGAACCCATGATGCCCATTTGATGTGCATTTTGGTTACCGTGGGCAATGGAAGCTGGCCACTTCAATCATTATAGGTTATAGCAACAATACTTTTAACATTGGGCTCTTGGACAGCTATGGAATTCTTGTTAATACACAGATCTCACTGAATCTTCTAGATTACACTAAAGTTTCTAGAAGCATTGTGCTTAACATAGAACAAATTCTGCCAACGTATTTTACCAAATCCATTACCATCTGAAAGTATCGTCGTAGTCACAAAACTTTACCATAATCCAAGATTCTTTCAATTCCATAAACATATCATAAAATAAAAATACAGTAGACTTCTCAACAAAAAATGAACAAAATCTTGATGTCGTTCTTTGAGTGATTTTATTGTTTTTCGACGTTCCAAATTAAAGTTTCACTTTGTTATACATTTATTGTACAGGTTAGCAAGATAAAACTCTAATTTTAATTGAAGAACTACATCCAAGTATGTCCTACGATAACCTAGTCAGGTCTCAAATTAATTATGCAATACCAACATGATAATTAGGAATAATTTAGCAGCCAGGTTGATTAAATCAATTTTACAAAATGGTAACAGGCACCTAACGGTATGATATGACCTAACTACTACTCTTTTTATCTTTCTCTATATTGACGCATGCCGACATCTATAACTAAACAAATACACAATGATACACAGTTTGAAGAAATAGAGTGAGGAGAAACAGTACCTTGACACGCCTGGTAGCAGCAACTTTCTCCACTTTATGAATAAACTGATTGAAAGAGTAATAAGGAAGCAAGCGAGAGTGCCATTCGGTGTACAACTGAAGCAGATTACCCAAATCACGAACCTAATAAAAAAGCACACGCATCATAAATCAATTCAAAGGAGTGGTCCAAAGCTGCACGTGAATCAAATCCACCAAAAGCAAGCCGAACCAGTAACGACAAGTAAGCGCCAATGAGCATGCGTAACGTAGAGAGAAAACAAAATTTTAGAAAAAAAAAAAAAAAAAAAAAAAAAAAAAAAAAATATTAAAAAAAAAAAAAAAAAAAAAAAAAAGCAAACACGTACGCTGGCTCAAATTGTTGAATTAAAAGAAAAAAAAATGAACGAGATTAATTGAAACAGGAAATGACCTCGTGGCCGTGACCACGGTATTTGAACTGGCGAGGGAAATAGCGGAGGACGTAACCGAGGCCGTCGTCGGAGAGAAGAATCTCCGGTGTTAGTTTGGGCTTTGTCCGGGGGAGTTTCTTGGGCTTTTCGGCTGCGGATCTGGGCTTGAAAGAAGAGGAAGAAGGATTGGGAGTGGGATTGGTGGAGGAATTAGGGTTTGGATTGGGATTGGAATTGGGAGCAGAGAAAGGACAATCTCGTGACCAGTGACCTGGTCTGCCGCACTTGTAACAACCTGTGGCGGTTGCTGTTCCTTTTCCCTCCATTTTTCTCACTTCTCACTGTTCACTCTCCTTCAACAAAACACCATCTATATCTGTTATTTGCAGAAATTGAATTGGGTTTTTCACTCTGTTTTCGCGGGAAATGGCGGGAAAACGCAAAATAGCTTTCACAGTAACAGTATCAAAATATTCCAGTTTGGGCCAACTGAGTTTTTTGGGCCCCCAACATAAATATACTGAGTTGGGCTAAGCCCAAATGATAATATTAAAAGTTTTTATAAAAATAAATTAGGACAATTTTATATACTCAAAATTTTAATAGATTTTTAAGAAAAGTTCTAACTCGATCCAATTAAAGCATCAAATGTATAACACAACGCTATCAATCTTAAGATTAATTAATTAGACTGAATATTACACAAATAGAACACACAAACACATTAAAATAAAAGGTAGCATATTTTTCAGTGTAATAAATATTAAACAAAAATAGTATAATAAAAAATAATAATTATAAATACAAATATACCTCCGTTTCTGTTATGAATTTAGGTAATTATTTTTCATTACAATAATAATTATAACAATTTTTTAAATTATACTCATAGATTTTTATTGTCATAAAAAAATGGTCATTCAGCACCATTTCTTAGTTGAATTAACCTCTTCTATCGTTATATGGAACATGTACACGAGCTCGTCTATATAATTAAAATCTGATTCCTTATCTATTAAATCACGATAAACAATTTAGAAAGTGAAAGCTTAAAATAGGGGCAAAAAACTGAGACAAAATTCAAAACATTGAATATCTGTTCATATGCTATTTTTATTTCCTTAAATTTTTCAATCATCGGATCTTAAAAAATTCTACTCATACGTATTTTTAAAATTAAATATAATTTTTTCATTATATTAATAAATCTATATATTTTTAATTAAGTTTTTATTACAAAAATTGATTTATTGAATGTTTAAAATATTTTTTACTTTCATATAAATAACATATTTTGTAATTAACAAAGTGATCAACCTTTATATTTGCTTTATCATCTTTTAATCCATTAATTAAATCATTATTTCCTTTCTAATTCCTTTCAAATTATCTATTTTTTTTTCTAAGAACAAATTAACAATAAGTTGAAAGAGATTGAAAAAGAAATTCACTAGTTGATCAACCGGTTAAAGACAGCAAGATGGAACTAACATTATTTCATTGATAACCAAGTCAGATAAAAAGTTATTCAGACAAAATAAAATATATTTTAAATATTCAATGAAATAAAGTTTTCAATAAATAGTTAATAATAAAGAGTCATATTTATTTTTATCTGGTTTTTACATAAATAAATAGGTAATTATTTTCACTCACTAATTTGACCTTGCCGTTTGGATCTGCACTTAATGTAGTTTTCCCTAAATACACGTGGCCGGCAGAAAATTGGAATAGAATATTCACATTCTATTGTTCCTTTGACTCTATTCACTAGCTGTTTTGGTTGCAGCCACCCACATAATAATGTGTATATGGTTTTATTTTTAAAAGGTTGAGAAAAATTATATATATAGAAATTACTGAAAGAGAATATATAAATTATGATTAATCTGAATTCAAGTTATGTAAAACTTAATGAAAGTGAGTGTATGACATGTTTGTTGACGCAAATTTCAAAGATTTGAACCCAAAGCAATTGACCAATAATGTCCCTTCAAAACAAAACTTTCACTTCCACTCAATCTCCAAACCTTTGAAAAAGTCCAATCTTCAACCTCTCTTAATTATGCCCAAAACAATCCAAACAAAACTTCTCTTTAAGGAGAATAGAATATGTCTAATCTCAGTTCAGAAAACATTTAGATTAACTAAAATATATTTAGCAGAACATAAACATTCTAGAGAATGTCCATAGGAGTTTGTTAGAAATAGTGATATTCATACATATTTTTAATAAAAAAATGGATATTGACAACAACTAAAACCAAAAAAAAAAAAAAAAAATTATTGACCATGTTCACTCTTAAATTTTCCTAGAAAGACACATCGAAACTACTAAAAGCAGAGGTGACAAAAAACATGTATACTTGGTTGATTGTTACTGTTGTCAGTATGTATTCATTGTAACTTTCATGTAGTGAATATTCTTAAACGATTTGAAGATAATACCTTGACAGCTTTAAACAAATAAATAAAAAATACGATTCATTATACTTAATTATTTATTAGTATTCCTATTCTTATACTTAGTTATTTAGCACTTTTAATGAGAATTTGGTTTAGAACTTCCTATTACTATTCAAGTGTATTAATATTGAAAATATAAATAAAATGTTTTTGAGAAAAAACAATGTTTTTTCAACTAATATACCCAACATAGAAAATAATACGAATAAAGTAAACAATTCATACTTATTTTTAAATTAAAAATATTTTAGATTAAATTTAAAATTATATTTTTTAAATACTGGTTCAAACCAGTATTTTAAATTATTTTAGTTCATTTTAGTCAAATTTTTCTAATTTTGTCTATTTTAAAATAATTTAATCTTTTAATTAATTGATTTCTTCAAAAATCAACATCTAAAATATATACATATATATAATTTTTTATATAATATTTACATAATTCTTTAATATATTACATTCAAATTGAAGAAAGTAAAACGAAAGCTTTTACATTACTCTGAAGTTAAAAAGATAAAAGAAAAATATGAAAGAGAACATAAGTAGTTGAACAACTCCTTTACATATTTTTTATTTTTTTTATATATTCTGAATCATCTAAAATAATATACTTTTGTGCCAAAACACATTTGGTACAGGTGAAAAAATTTACAAAAAAGTAAGTTAATTGAAATCAATCACATTGTACAAAAATAATAATAAATTCAAATAACTCTAATCTCAATTGATAATCCATACTAAAATACGTTCCCACAAATTTTAAACCCTAAACTCACTGATAAATGGTAATACTTTCATGAATTTCTTTTATCGTATGATATGTTTATTTATATGACTTAAATTATTATTAAAATTTTAATATACATTAAAAGCTCATTTCATAATTCAATACTTATATTATATATCACAAAAAATAGTAATACTCATTCATAACTACAAGCTTAACAGATTATTTAATTATTACATATTATTAACAAACACACACTCTAATCTTATTGTGTAAATTTTACACCTCAATAAACAACCATTATTCAATCTCTTTAATACATTACTACATTCAATTCACCAATCTCCACATATAACCTTATTTCCATATATAATATACATATATAACACACATAAACATATTTATACTTTAAAAAAACTAATCATACATAAAAAGGTTTATTTAAAACACAAGAGTATTAAATACATATCAATATTTTTCAATCCTTTTAGCCAACTTGAACACAAACTTTTACTAGAGATGTAGAACTTATTCTTACTAAAAAAATTACAAAACCTAAAAGAATATTTATTTATAAATAAGACTTGTAAGATCTAAGAAAAATACACATGGAATGCTCTAACGATCAAGATCACCATATCTCATTACTAGAATAAAGGTATACATGTTTTAATTCAATATCCAACTTATTAAATTATAATACACTTAGTACCAAATTCAACTATTACAACATATTCTAAAAAGACTAGTTTCATACGATACCAAACTAATTAAACTCAATTCAATATAATTTCACATAAAGGATTTATTTAAGTTTTGTAAATAATCACTTTTCCACCAGTATAACTAAAGATTCAACAATTTCCAAATACATTTTGAGGAATCTATTATAGTGTTTTTATCCAAGCCAAGATATAGATTTTAAAACTTTTAAGTCTCTTCCAATAAAGTGTATTGGGTTAATTTTTCCTTAGTTTAATGCATGTGTTATTTAAAGAATTGTTTCAAGTATTTTAAAGAAGTAAACAAAGTCTTAACTTGTTATCTCAGTCCTAAGAGATGTACAAACTAATCATATTCCTACATACATCCCACATTTAATAAAAAAACAAAAATTTAAGGATTTAAGAAAAAATACTTATTCAAAACTAAATTATAATTGAATCAGACTGTTTTATATTGTGTTACCATTTCATTCGTATTTTCTAATAAATAGAAATTGGCTTAAAAATTTAGGGAGATGTCAGTTATTCTATATATAATAGAGATGAAATGTCTAAAAAAAAAAAATGAATTTGGTACATACTTTATTCAATTTTTATTTTAACTTTTTTCCAATTTTTTCATTTTTTTTATATGTAGTATTTAATATATATATATATATATATATATATATATACAGCTGTAATGATTATTAGTACCATTAATTTATAAATAAGACTGTTGTTATCAGAATTAAATTAATATATTTATTAATTGTTAAGGGTTAATTTATAAATAAAACTGATATATTTATTAATTAAATAAAACCGTCACTTTAAAGTTAATTTTATATAAAATCGATTTATAAAATAAGATTTATATTTATTTATAAATTATTGAAAAGTTTTAATTTCTCATCTTTAATAATACATAGTCATTTTTTAATTCAAAATATTTTTAAGTATAAAAAACCTATTTATTTCAAATAATTTCTCCTAAAGGAGAAAAAAAAAAAAGGTAAAACCGCTATTGTTTATCAGAGTTTGAAAATCCCTATTATTTAATATTTATCATATAGAAATAAAGATTGACTGCGACATGTAGACGTGGTGGTCCAAAAATATTTAATAAGAAAATTCATCAAGTCATTCCAAAGTCTGGTTTTGGGAGATTAAGGAAATTTTTTGTTTTAGAGATAAAGCAACAGTATTTGCAATTCATACACATTCCTCTTCTTGTTTTCTCAACTCTCTTCCTTATTTAAACCAAAGCCCCCCACACCAACTTTTGAAGAAGTGAGTCCACAGAAATTGAGGCACACATATATTATCACTCATGGCTTTCTCTCTTCTTCTGCTGCTTCTTCTCTCTTTCACCAAAGAAGCTTTAGCTGTGTCAAAGCTTTCAGTAACTGATCATGATAATTATCTTAGCCAGAAAGTACTTGCAGAACAAGAAGCTGATAGAGTTTATGGATTACCAGGTCAACCACCAGTGAAATTCAAACAATATGCAGGTTATATCACAGTCAACGAAACTCATGGAAGAGCACTGTTTTATTGGTTCTTCGAAGCCACTCAAAAACCAGAAGAAAAACCAGTTCTCCTGTGGCTCAATGGAGGTACTTAATCAACAACTCATCTTTTATTGTTATCTCATTCACCTCTTTCATGAACACATAAACTTGCCTCACGTGAATAAGTTAACGAGAATTTTGTTGTTCTTGTAAAATCATTGTTGAAGATCTTACGTGGATTAGAGACGAGGTTTTTTTTCAATAATTTATAAGTAGATGGAAACTTTGTAAAATTTAATTAAGCTTAAAATCTATTTTTAATATAATATAATTTATTTTAAAAAGTTTGTTAAACCTATCCAAGTCACCGATTATCAAATTATTATCGGATGATTTTTATATATAAATTTTATAATATCATGTGTTAATGAAGTTATAACTACGAGCTGAATTGTGAGTCTTACCAATCGATCATGTGAATGATCGTGACAAGAAAATGTTGGTATTCGTATGTTTTCCAATAATAATTTAGTGTCAAGTATTACTTGTGAGTGTATAAAGCTGGTTAAAGACAAACTCTTCTTTAGGGAGAAAAAGGAAGAAAACTGCTAAAAACAATTCTGAAGCAAACATGGCTTTCCTTAGATTCTAAGACCTAAATTCAAGAAGCTTCAAGAAAACTCTTGTGTACAGCTAAAACACGTGCAGCCTCATCACATTCAGAAGATGTAAAAGTAAGTTGAAGCTTTAAACAGAAATGTGGCATGTCAATATACAAATTGAATATCATAATTCATTATTCATAACTACGAGTGATCTTCACTTCAGGTCTTTCCTTAAGTCATGCAGCACTCATTGTCTGAATCCTAAAATAATAACATAAAAAAAGTACTCCAGATTAAATGCAAAGCTTCAAATAGTTTAATTAGGAACAAGACATTAAATATATCATTATAGTTATGCAGTCAACGTATACCTTATACCCCTTGTGAAACATGTTATGCCAAGAGCTATATATGATCTCTTTTAATCTTTACACAGCCATGCTATTCCGGTTTTGAAGTTTGAAACCTTGGTTTATTTTAAAGTATATCAGAGTTGAATTTTCATTTTGCCTTAGCATTATACTGTATCAGGAAAAGGACTTGCTACTTTCCATTCAAACGGTTTATAAATGGTATGGGGGGCATAAACAATTAATATAGATGTAGAAGGAAACCCTTTTTTCATTATTCTTTTAGGAGAGAAAACCAACTTTGCTACATCCACTACACATATTTTGTAATGATTAATTAATGAGTTGTTTCTTGCACAGTCTGACTAACACATTTGATTTATATATATAGGTTACGTAATCCTTTTCCAAATTCATTTGCTTGATTTATTGTTGATAGAAAGCTTAGCTACTAATTCAGTTGGTTTTTTCATTTTGGTGTACAAATTTTTGATTTTATTAGTTGCTGTGGTCAATAATATGCAAAATTTAGGTTTATAAAGTAATTCTCTTTGACAGCACTATAACATTAAGGTTTCCACTCTTACAGTATGGAGAGTGTTTCTACATTATGTTTATATGTACAAAGAGGTCAACGAGCAGAAAATAACTTTATATATATAATTGAAGATGGAGGAAGCATGCGGTTATTGGAAATTTGACTATATAAAGTCTTCAGTCAGTGGCTTCAACTTGCAGCTGAACTGCCATAATGAAAATGAATTGAAGTAATGAATATTGCTTTGAACCGAAGTGAGAACCCCACTTTTTCTTGAGTTGATAGGAACATAAAGGGAAGAAAACTTTAGATTACTAAAACCAGCAAAAAAAAGGGGAATGATAAAACATTAACAAACATGTGCAAAGTGAAAAAAGTTCTAACTTTGAAGTTTGAATATTACATAATTCTCTCTCAACTGTATCAAACTATCACTGTTTTTTTTTTCTTTTTTTTACTTTATTCCTGGACTTATTTTGATAGCTACTTATCCCTTTCAATTTACTCCTTTTTATCATAAAATCTAAATTTAATTTCAATAATTTTATTAAAATTATTTGTCAATGGATAAATATATAAACCAAAAATTTAATTTATAATTAGAATAATATGTAAGTAACTTCGTTCGACTTAAAAACTTTATATTGATTGCTATAAAAAAAAAACTTTATATTGAGAATCATTATTAAATGAATAAAAAATAGTGTGGTTGTCACTTCGCCATCTTTGTGAAGGTTGTTAGGCTTATCAATGATTTTGTTTTATGAAAGTTTAACTCTTTGAACAACTCCATGTTGGAATCAATGGATTCATTCATTCAATTTTGGAATCCCCAAATCATTACAATTGCTTCTTTGCCTTTTGCCTTTTGGATAAACATGACTTACTTTTCCTTTACAATGATAATTACATATGGTAGTTGGAATTTAGCATTACGAACTTTTCCAATTAGTTTAAGTTTGATTTTGATTTTTCAATCTATAGCCCGTCACTTTCGAAGTTAGTTATATGTTACATCTTTTATTTATTTTTTATTAATATATATTCCTCACATCTCTAATTTATTGATGTATATACTGATTGATTACAAAAAAAAAATATCATATAAGAATTGGAAGTGCAAGAGATTTTTTTTTTTTGTTTATTTGAAGCATTTGTATTTGGTTTATCAACAAAATAAGAAAATGATAACTGATTGTGACACAAGTTGACATTACTGAACTTAATACAATGAAAATACACATGACTATTTTCAGGCCCAGGTTGTTCCTCAATTGGTTATGGAGAAGCAGAGGAGTTAGGACCCTTCTTTCCCCAGGACAGTAGCCAGCCAAAGCTAAAGTTGAACCCTTATTCATGGAACAATGGTTGGTCAATTTACATTCTTAAATCAGAAGTTAATGTTTGACATCAATATAAGTATCTATTATTTAAAAAGACTATGCTAGAAAAAGTGATGATCATTCTTAACCAAATATGATTTCTGCAGCTGTTAATCTTCTGTTTTTGGAAAGCCCTGCTGGAGTAGGATTTTCCTACACCAACACCACCAGTGATATAAGTGAGCTTGGTGACACCATCACTGGTAATTTTGCTATCACATAAGATTTTTTTACTCCTTTGTTCTTTTGATTTTACCAAGTGTCATTTATTAATGCTACTATGTTTTCAACATCAGCTAAAGATTCACACACCTTTATCATCAACTGGTTTAGGAGGTTCCCACAATTCAGATCACACAAGTTCTACATTGCTGGTGAAAGCTATGCAGGTATATTTATACATACATACATATATATATATATATATATATTTGTTAACTGAAGGTATAGGATATGATTTGGACCTTTCTTCATTTCATACTAAAATTTGACATTTCAGGGCACTATGTTCCACAACTTTCTGAGCTTATCTTTGATAATAATCTCAACCATGCTGAGAAAGACTACATCAACTTCAAAGGATTCATGGTAAAACTCTCTCATTACATTACATTTCATTACATAATGTTTTATATTTATATTATAACATGTTAATTTGAGAGAGTGAGATTGGTTGTGCAGATTGGAAATGCATTATTGGACGATGAAACGGATCAAAAGGGTATGATAGATTATGCATGGGATCATGCAGTGATATCGGATGGACTGTACCATAACATCACAGCCATATGCGATTTCAATCGTCCAATTCAAAACCAAACAAATGAATGCAACGCCGAATTGAATAAGTACTTTGATGTGTACAAGATTATTGACATGTATAGCTTGTACACTCCCAGGTGTTTCAGCAACCTCAGCAGCACCACCACAAAGGAAGCATCTCAATTTTTCTCCAAAATTGTGAGCTTTCCACCAACTAGTAAAATTCAAAGAGTTAATTTCTGATCACTTTATCATCATGTGTAAGCAAAAACCATATTAGTCATATCTTAACCTTGTTAACAAATATAATAACAAGAATATTGTTTAAAAAAAAGACTGATCTATAAACTACAACTAATTAACCATAAGAATTTAAGAAATCGATTTTGTAAATCTTATAGAACATATTTGAACAGAATGGATGGCACAGAAGACGAGCTGGATATGATCCCTGTGCATCCGATTACACTGAAGTTTACCTGAACAGACCAGAAGTCCAAAAGGCACTGCATGCCAACGTCACAAAAATTCCCTATCCATGGACTCACTGCAGGTTTTCATCCACCCTTTTTATCTCCCTTTCTAATTAAGACATTTATTCATGAGATAGGTTAACTTCTGTTTTTGGTAGTGAAAAAAATCATCAAAGTCAACCTTATTTTGTGCTACAATGATTATTTCATAGTACATAAATCATAATCAAATGAAATATATGTTGTGTTTGTCCTTAGTGATAACATCACATTTTGGAACGACTCTCCAAAGTCTATTCTTCCTGTCCTCAAGAAGCTTGTTGCTGGTGGTATTCGCATTTGGGTTTACAGGTACATTACATTACTGCAACATATTTGTTAGCCAAATCTCATAGCTTTTGATATCTATTTTTATTGGTTTCTTTGTTCAGTGGAGACACTGATGGAAGAATTCCAGTAACAGCAACAAGATACACATTAAGAAAGTTGGGACTTGGGATTGTGGAGGATTGGAGGCCATGGTACACTAGCCGTCAGGTAAAAACACATTTTGTTTCCAAAATATCTTGAAACTTTAACTTAGTTGCAGTGGAAAAACAGTATTCATGTTACACTTAGATTGAAAAATGGAAAGAAATTAAAATACATAGATACATCATGTTATTACATAATGTACTATGAAACATTAACAATGATAACATATATACATAGAAAACCTGTAACTGCCAAAAAAACTGGTAACTACCAAAACAGCATAAGAAAGAAAAGTCTGACACTTATGAATATATTAGAAGTGAAAGTTTTTCTCTGACATCTTCAACACATCTTCATAGGCCAAGACTTTTTAACTTGAGTGTGAAACTTATACGTAAGGGTGGATTAATAGTGATCCGATAATGAGTGGCCTGATGGACCCAACAATCTTGTTAGGATAGATTCTGATAGCATCTCAAAAAATCAACTTATAAACTTATATATTCCAATTGTGTGTAATTATTTCAATTCTAGTTCTTAGTCATGGATGAAGAAGTGCTTGTGGTGTGTGTTGCAGGTGGGAGGATGGAGCATTGTGTATGATGGACTCACTTTTGTTACCATAAGAGGTGCTGGCCATCAAGTTCCTACTTTCACTCCCAAGCAAGCTCTGCAGTTACTTCGACACTTCATTGAAAACAAGAAATTACCACATCAACCAATTTAATCACTTTTCTTTTCGTTTCACATTTTCAAGTTTCTTTCGCATTCAGAATGGAGATTTCTTGATTCTCAATGATTAAGAAGCACTTCTTCTATTTTTGAAGACTCTTTCTGGGGGTGATTGCATCATATACATTCAAGTTATTATCCCCCTGTGTAGCATAACTTGGGTTATTTTAAATTTCATATATTATTTTTATTTGATAAATAAACGTTTAATCCAAAGTAAAATAAAATAGTTAAATACTAAAAAATAAATGTATGTTTATTCCGAAAGTAACATGTTTCGATGAATTTTGAAATTATTTTAATATTATCTTATATATTATATCAGGATAACCATTTAGACAAATTTTACTTTAGAGTTATAAATAGTTAAATCATATAAATTTTGGATAATTGATATTTGGAATCATTAGTTAGTTGATTAATTCAATGAATTTATCAAAACTGATTTGAATCTATAATCATATCTAGAAAATAGATAACCATTATTTGTGTAATTTTTTTTCATAATGTTAACATAAGAGTAATTAATAAAGTGATTAATTTTCATAATATCAATACATATTCTACAATATATAAAAATGTAATGTAACATTTTGGAATTAGCTATTCCACACGGTTAAAGTTGATATGTATAAAAATAAATTTAATAAATAAAACTAATCCTTAAAATGACAAAGATGCTATTATATATATTCATTCAAAATGCCATGACAATTAATATTCATTAATTTCTAATTCATAAGTAAGGTTAAATTAATTTATCTTTTAGAAATCATACTTATTTAATTTTACTTAATTTGAATTCTTTTTATTCTAATAATTTGAATTCTAAAAAAACAAGTTGATTTATTATTAATTATCAATTTGAAAAATGGAAATGTGTTGAAGAGTTAATAAATGACATTATCATCATTGGTCTATGTAAATAGAAAATGTTAAATTGGTTTATCTTTTCAATGACATTATAATTATATTCACATTGAACTTTTTTACTCTTATAAACTATAATTAAAAAATTGACATTATAATTATGTCATATTTGATAATTTAGACAAGATAACCAATAAAACTTTAAAATTATAAGGTTAAACTATTATTTTCTTCTTGTAACTTTTTCTTCAACTTTTTTTTTCTTATACATTATTTGCTTTCTCTCTTTCTTTTCTTTTCTTTTTTTTTTTTTTTTTTCTTTTTCTTTTTTTTTTTTTTTTTTTTTTTATATTCAATGACTTTCTTTTTTAAAACAATAGATGTTATGAATTTCAAATGACGAATACAAAAAGTTATTATGGAATTATAAATTGACATATATCTTCAATGGTTATAAGTTTTTAGACTTTTTATTATAATAAATTACAACTTATTAACTTTCAACTAAGAAGTTCGCAAGACTTTAATTGCATTTTAATGAATAAGATATGATAAATGTAATTTGTCTTAAAAGACTCTATAAGAATGTATTAAAAGATATTAACACCTGACTTATTGAAAATTAAAAACACTATTAATAAAAGAATCAACTTGTGAAGATAATTAATTGCAAATGCTGTTATTGAAAAAATTTGATAGAAGAAATCATTCGGACTCTCATTAATAAAAATCTTATCTATATCTAATTAAATTATTAATGAAGTATATGATACAACTTTTGTAATCAATTTCATGCTTAATATTATCATTCTTTTGTTTATAATACTATTTGAGATATATCTTTACTACACACTCATATAGCATAACATGTCTAAGGGTCAACATACTCATAAAGGGTCACATATGTAAAAGATAACATATCATATTTATATTATATACAATACACACAATAATGTATATTATACAAATATATACATTTCATTTACAAAACATACATACATTTCATTTACAAAACATATGTACATCCACTATAGTTACACAGATATTGCTTGAATAAGCTTATTTTGCTTAAACAACTTTACTTTCTAAATGTGCAAAAGACTCCCTCAATTATATAGTCTCAGACCAATTAAGCATGTGTTAAAAATGTTTTTTTTTTATGTGAACACCATGTGTTAAACCCTAAACCTATATAAAAACTTAAATTGTGGAGGATTGGAGGCCATGGTATCCTAGCCGTGAGGTAAAAAACACGTTTATTTTTCAAAATATCTTGAAACTTTCACTTAGCTGCAAAATATTTGAAAAACAATCTTCCTTGTTAAACTTGATAAGAAGAAATTAAAATGTATAAATCTATTGAAAGAAGAACAAACGAAAACTCATATTAATGCGTTGTGCTATCAAAACTTTTGATAGACACTTAAACGGTCTCTCCTGATATATACACAAATGATTATATGTATATGCTCAGATTGTTTATTCTATAATACATTAACTACTTGTCTATATTAAACATAACAAACATAAAACCATTTAACAATACTGGATTGTTTAATAACACAACAAGATTGTTTAATAACACAAAATCGTCTAACATAATTTTGAAAATATATAAGATAAATTTATTAAGCAATTTGTTATATATTACGAAATAGATATCGTATTATGAGACAAAGAGGTAAATAAAAATGAATAAAAGATACAAGAATAATATTCTTTCTATTAAAAACAAAAATAAAGAGTTAAATATATACAATATATTATATGTGTAATTATATGTGTAGCTAAATAGAGAAAAAATAAATAAAAATATTTTACTTTGATTTTGTCATAAAAGATAAAATAACAAAATTGATAATAATTTGATTTTGTCATAAAAACACAAAAAATAATAATATAATTGATATTAGTTTTCGAAATCTCGTATTCGTATATTTTCAAACCCCTCGCAAGTTGAGGATCAAATATTGATAAGACAAAATTTAAACAAATATTCTTGAAAGAATGAGGATTAAAGGCTTTTGTATAAATGTTAAGAATTTGCTTTGTGATGGAGATGGAAAGCATATGGATGACACACTTCTTTAACTTTATTTTATTTTTAATAACGTAACAATCTATTTCTATATGTTTTGTAGGCTCGTGACACATTGGATTTACTATAATGTATTTTGCTGAGTCATTGTCAAAGTATAAAAAAGATGATTGCTCAAAATAAACTTTGAAATCTTGAAAAAGATAAACTATTAAGTGAATTTGACATGTAATAGTAGACATCCTGTTCTGTATTCTAATGAACTTTTTGATACTATTATTTTCTTTTTTTATTTTTAGGATATAAGAAAATTTTCAAGATACACATCCAATTACTATCACAAAACACTTTTAAATCATTATGAAAAAAATTATTAATATCAATTAAATATTATTGACGAATAAAATTTTGTCAGTAAAATGTTACTACCGATTAATTTTAGCGACAAAAAATTGTAAGGTAAAACTACACACATTATCAATAAATTTAGCAACATATCGGTTAATAAATTTGTTTCACCAAGTTAAAAGATGAATTTAATTTGTTAGTAATGATAATAAACAATAATAATATTAATACCAATAATAAAAATAATAATAATAATAATAATAATAATAATAATAATAATTATAATAATAATAATAATAATAATAATAATAATAATAATAATATTATTATTATTATTATTATTATTATTATGATAATGATTACAGTAAGAATAATAATAATAAAGTAATAATAAGAAGAAGAATAATTAATATAATAATAATAATAAATAATAAATAAATAATAATAATAATAATTAATATAATAGTAATAATAATAATAATTACAGTAATAATAATAAATTAATAATAATAGTAATTGAAATATTAATATAAAGAATAACATTAATAATAATAATAATAATTGAATATTAATATAAAAATAATAATAATAACAGCGTAGTAATAATAATATGTAAAAACATACCAAAATTACTTTTAAAAAAATTTATATATAGCATCCAAAAACATTCTTACTAAATATGAATTTTCTTAAATAAATGATTAAATCGAAAATTTATATTAGAAACCAAATCAAAGATGGTTTTTAAAAAGTTATTAATTATTAAATATTGAAAAACATCTTTTTTCATAACATACCTATATTATTTATGACTAAATAATAAAAAATTTCTGTATAATTTCCCAAAACATAAAGTCCCTTGAATGAATTATTTAATATATGTTAAGATTCATAATTAAATATAGAATATCTTTAATAATTTATTAAATACTATTTAGTTGAAAATCAAGATTTTTTTGGTTCATCGTGAGCAATCACTAATTTTTGTAAAAAAAAAGGTACCTAATTAATTTATTCCCCAATCATGTTTGTTCTATCAACAAAACTTAAATATAGACCTTTAAGATATTTAAACTTAACAAATTTCATGTTGGTATAAAATCTTCATAAATCTCAATTTGTTTTAAATTATAAGAAACTATATTATTGTAAATTATTTTTTACAATATTTTTGAATTAATTAAATACCTATTTAACTAATGGTAAAATTTACGCAATAACCAACAAAGTGGCACACTCTTCCATTTCTCAAATAAAATTATATTGGAAATAAGATACATAAGAAATACAAAAAAAAAAAAAAAAAAAAAAAAAAAAAAAAAAAAAAAAAAACAAGAAAGCTGTACAAAAACAAAGACAACAGTATCTTAACTAATACATAACAATCACCAAATCTTTATATTAAACAACACAGATAATTCTAATTTATTGCTGGTCATAACAGTCATTAATTATTAATAAAAAATAAGTAATATTCTTTGGCAAAGTAATAAATTATTTACATATTTACATCACCACATTAATATTTTCATTTAGAGAAGTTGCCTTTTTAACATGAATATATTCCTATTTGCTCTTTTCTTAAGTCTCTTCCTTATTTAAACCTCTCGCTAACTTATAAAGAAGTGTGTTCACATAAACTGAGAAACATATATCAGTCATGGCCTTGTCATCACTTATTTCCAATATTCTTCTTCTTCTTCTTCTCTCTTTCACCAATGAAGGTTTAGCTGTGTCAAAGCTTTCAGTAACTGATCATGATAATTATCTTAGCCAGAAAGTACTTGCAGAACAAGAAGCTGATAGAGTTTATGGATTACCAGGTCAACCACCAGTGAAATTCAAACAATATGCAGGTTATATCACAGTCAATGAAACTCATGGAAGAGCACTGTTTTATTGGTTCCTTGAGGCCACTCACAAACCACACAAAAAACCTGTTGTCTTATGGCTCAATGGAGGTATGTACTTGGTTTCTAACTCATGAATGAACGATTGTGACAATTAAGTAATAATGTTGGTATATTCTTACACTGTCACATAATAATTCTGTAACGACTGTGTTAGTGATTTTACATCCATTAAAAATAAAGTTAATTTATGATATATAAGTAGAGACCAGACTCTTCTTATAGAAGGTTGAATTAAAACTAAATTTCAATGTGCATTATTAATTTAGACCTAAAGTTCAAACTGCATTATTAATGGTGTAGTATATTATTAGGTTAGTGTTTTCCAAATGATAGATTAAAAAAATTTATTAATTATTTGAGTAAATTTAAACTTTAATTCAAAGAAATAATTGGAAGCAACTAGCAATATGACTCAGATTGTGACAGAAATTGACATTACTGAAATTAATATAATGAAAATGGACATGAATATTTTCAGGCCCAGGTTGTTCCTCAATTGGTTATGGAGAAGCAGAGGAGTTAGGACCCTTCTTTCCCCAGGACAGTAGCCAGCCAAAGCTAAAGTTGAACCCCTATTCATGGAACAATGGTTGGTCAATTTACATTCCTAAATCAGAAGTTAATGTTTGACCTTAGTAATTTGGTATCATAAACATCAATATAAGTATCTATTATTTAAAAAGACTATGCTAGAAAAAGTGATGATCCTTGTTAACCAATATGATTTCTACAGCTGCCAATCTTTTGTTTTTGGAAAGCCCTGTTGGAGTGGGATTCTCATACACCAACACCAGCAGTGATTTGGATAAGCTTGGTGATGCCATTACTGGTAATGTTGCTGTCATCAACGATTTTTCACCTGCTTCTATAAAGAGTGATTTATTGATGCTACTGATTTTCTAACATCAGCTAAAGATTCACACACCTTCATAGTCAAGTGGTTTAGGAGATTTCCGCAATTCAGATCACAAAAGTTCTACATTGCTGGCGAAAGCTATGCAGGTAAAAAAAAATATATTTCTTTACACAAAAGTATATGATATGATTTGGATCTACCTTTCATATTAAATTTCATTTGTTTTAACATTTCAGGGCACTACGTTCCACAACTGTCGGAGCTCATTTTCGATAAGAATCGCAATTGTGCCAAGAAAGACTACATCAACTTCCAAGGATTCATGGTAAAACTTATGTCATATAACTTAAATTGACGTCTCATCTACATTGGATATCGATATCATACCTGTGTTCATGAAGCATAGATCAAAACAAATCAAAGAAGAATAAAGTCCTAAAGACGCTACATGAAACCAATACTAACTAGTTTGAGAAAATGTTGTGCAGATTGGAAATGCAGCATTGGACGACGAAACTGACCAAAAGGGTTTGGTAGAGTATGCCTGGGATCATGCAGTGATATCTGATGGATTATACCATAACATAACAACCAAATGCAATTTCAGATTAGTAAATGAAACAGATGAATGCAATGAAATTATGGAGAAGTTCTTTGAAGCGTATGCAGTTATAGACATGTATAGCTTGTACACTCCCTCATGTGTTAGGCACATCAGCAGCACAACCCCTGTCGCCAGAAGCACAACCTCACAAGCTTTTTCCAAAATTGTGAGCTTTCGCCTAATGTTTTCTGTCTTATTAGTAAAATTTCATCGTAAAGAAACACATATTAAGAATAAAGGTTAAATTTTTAGTTTAGTTTTATAGTTGATAGCTTAAACATTATTCCTAGATGAAACAAAGGTAGCTTTTAGCTTTTATACCTATATTTTTGTTGAAGAGTAGTCCTTGTTATTACATTTTTATTCATGATGTTAGAAGTGTGTTTGACTAATATGTGTCTATGTTATTATGAGTTATGATATTACATGTGTGTCGCTTAAAAACTTGACCATTTTGATTTGTCAAACATTAATTGTTGTTAATAAGTGAAGAGCAAAGATTTGGCACAATTTACAAAGCATGTTGGTCATTTTCTATTTGAACAGAATAAGTGGCATAAAAAACCAGCTGGTTATGATCCCTGTGCATCCGATTACACTGAAGTTTACCTAAACAGGCCAGAAGTCCAAAAGGCACTACATGCCAATGTCACCAAACTTTCCTATCCATGGACTCACTGCAGGTTTTTATCTAACTTCTCCTTTTTCTGGTTCATCTTTTTCTAATCATGTCATGACAGATACAGAAGTTTGAGGCATTGCATCAACGGATAATATTAATGTTAAAACATGTGTGATAGGCAGATACATGATGAATAGCATATGTATTAACGTTGTTTCTTTTGTTCTTGTCCATAGTAACATCATCAAATGGAATGACTCACCACCATCCATTCTTCCTGTCATCAAGAAGCTTGCTGCTGCTGGTCTTCGCATTTGGGTTTACAGGTACACACTATTTTACTACAACATATTTGTTAGTCTCTACAAAAAATTAGAGATAACCAATTAATAGATTCTAACCAACATGATTCTTCATTCAGCATCACATGCATAAAACACTAATGATTAGATGTGTCAGACAAGTGACTAATACTGTCACAAGATTACTAAAATGTTTAAAAGTTGTTTATCTTATCTGTCAAGTAATTAAGATTATTGTACAATAATATCCACAAAATTTGTTTCTCTATACAGTGGAGATACAGATGGAAGAGTTCCTGTGACTGGAACAAGATACACTCTGAAAAAGTTGGGGTTGGACATTGTTGAAGATTGGACTCCCTGGTATACCAGCCAACAGGTAAAATTCATGTTTCAAACTCAAACTATAACCATTTTGCTTTCTTGTATAAATTAAATTATGATAAGATGAGAAATGATTCTGACACATTTCATTTTAGGTATTTGATTTTGATGAATCTGAATGAATTTGTGTGTTGTTATTGAACTATAGGTGGGAGGGTGGAGAATGGTGTACGATGGACTTACTTTTGTGACCATAAGAGGTGCTGGTCATGAAGTTCCAACCTACACTCCCAAACCAGCTCTTCAGATGCTACGACACTTCCTTGCAAACAAGCAATTACCATCTAAACCAATTTAATCACTTTTTTTGTCTTTTCATTCGTTGTTTTCAAGTTTTGTTTCACAATAAGTTTCGACATTTCTTTATTCCAAAATTACTCTTTTATGTGACAGATATGTGTCTTTCTTCTTTCTGTAACATATTTAAGAACTTAACTTTGTTTCTCATACAAAGACCTTATTAACATTTTATGATGACACAAAGAGCCTAAATTACTAATTTAAAAAATAAAAATAACAAAATTTATAGAGTGCGGTAAATACATGCGTCCATTTTAATTTTATTTTAATATAGTACATTCCAAACTACTTATACAAAATCTCTTTTAAATATATTTCAATTTCTTTAATGAAATGAAAAACATATATAAATTCTAATTCAATTTCACTTATTTTTTTATGATTTTTCTTGAGTTTTAATTATCTTTTATCTAGAAAAAATATAAACACACCCAGATTATGTAAATTCGGTTAAGAAACACAATTTACTACCACATATCAACTAATGATGTTAATGAAACTAAGGACGATAATAAAAATATAATTTTAAACATGAATAAAAAATTTAAGTACAACCTCAAATAATCTCACGACAGTAATTTAGTTTGAAACTATTGAAGAAACAAAGGCGCCCAATTTAATTTATTGTTTTTAGATTTTCTTTAAACGACTATATCAAAATAACTTTTTTTCTTTAATTTGTAGAGAAATGTTGTAACATTCCAAATTTTCCTATTGATAATATAAATTTCTGCATTATGTAGTTATTAATAGATGAAAATTTAGGATGTTACAAATATTAATAATATTGAGTAAAAAAGAAAAAAAGTTTAATAATATAATCCTTTTTGAAATATTCTTATTTAATTTTATAAAAAAAAAGTATATGGTAGATAAAAACACTTAATTACAGAAGATAAAAAACATTTAAGGGAATGTATAAAATGAAACTACATAATAGTCTTTTATGTAATACAATTCAATTATAAATTAGGCTAAATTTCAATTTTTGAAAGAGTATATACATTGAAACTATGAAAAAAAAAATCGTATATGTAGTACAATCCGATTATAAAGCTAGGCTAAATTATAATTATAATTATTTGTAGCACAATCCGATGGATAATGTCTATTCTGGAGATTCCAAAATGTTATTTTTTAATTCGTTAATAATATTTTTTAAGCAATAAACATGACAAAATTTACACTTGAGAATATATGTTGATTTTTTTCGAGTTTAAAAAGAGCAATGATAAACGTGTTTGAGTAACAATAGTCATACTTATGAGCATATTTGACTCAACTTTAATTTTTAATTACAAAGTTATTAAAATAAATTGTTACTTTTTATGTTTGAGATGGAAAGTTTAAAAAGATTTAAATTTCTTAAATATTGTAATTGAAAATTCAAAAACATTTTAATTTACTAAACTCTAATTCTTAAAAAAATTATTTTAATTTGGAAAATTAATAAATCATAGCTGTTGAATAAAGCGCACCGTTTAACGGGGATCTGGTGTAATTGGGGGCGAGGGTTCATTCGATCTACAACGACACGAGAATCGTGATTGGGGAAGAGAGATGGGAGGACACGGCGATAGCACAACCTACAAAGGCGTCACCATTCACCACCCAAAGCGGTGGCACACCATCACCGGCAAGGGTTTGTGCGCGGTCATGTGGTCAGTTTTCACTTCACTTCTGTGCTGTTCATATGCTCCTTTTTTTGCCCTAATTTGTATGGATTCTATGATTTCTTGTTCCAGGTTCTGGGTATTCTACAGGGCAAAGAAAGATGGCCCTGTTGTATTGGTAACGCACCACTCTCGCTCGTAATTCATTCAATTTGTTTCATCCTCAACCTTACGATTGCATTGTTTCATTTTGATTTTTTCTAGGGCTGGAGGCACCCTTGGGAGGGTCATCACGATGATCATGGCAAGGGCGGCCATTAGCATTCCTTAGGTACCTCAGAACCATTTTTGTCTCCTCTCCCTGTAAATTTAATTTCCAATTAGTTCTTTCCTTGTTAGTTATTTATCCGTTTATGAATTACTTCATAAAACCTGCTTTCTTTCTTACCATTGTTTGGTGTTGCAATGCAATGTCTGTACTTTACACCTAATGCATCTCAGAAACCGTAAGATGAAATTTTAAATCTGGGTTAACATGACCCCCGCCCATTTGATTTAAAGTATACCCTAGACACAACTATAGATGTTGGCTAAGCCTAGTTACTACTTGAAAAATTAGGATTTGTTCACACTCTGTTCTGGGCATGAGGCTTTCACTAATGTAATAACTATTTTGTTGCCAACAGTTGGTATTCATATTTATCATTGATATATCATAATAAACCTCTTGATGTGACAAACATTTGAAATTGAAGTATAAAAAAACCCCTTTTCAAATTCGAGATGAAAAAAAAAAATCATTAATTTTCTTTGATTTCCATATGGTGTATGTGTACGCTTTTGATGAAGCATCGACATTTAGGGGCTGTTTGGTTTTATTATTTACTATTTTCGTTTTTTCTGAAAATTAAAATGATAAAAAAATGTTTGGAATGTTAGTTTTTCTTACATTCCTAGAAGTGGGAGCTTGCATTCCTGTGAATTTTAAATTTTGCAAATAGATTGTTTTTTCTTGTTTAGGGTTTGCTTATAATACATTATGGTGCCATATTTGTAATTGTAAAGAATTATTTTCTTTTACTTTCTTTTTTTACATATCTTCTTCACTGAAACCCTCATGTCATGGCCTTCCAAGCAAGACTGGGTCATCACATCCTATTAGTAATGTAAGGCCAACTGAGCTCTATGAGGAGTGGTACTCTTGCCCATAAAGTTTTTCAGGGTTAAAATTAAAATCACTTTGTCTTGACAACAAGGATCATCATTATTGTATTTTTCTCAAAGGTAGCTAGATAATGGCTATTTGGTCTGTGCTTCTATGCGCTTGTCAATTGATTGCTTGTGCTCCACGTGCTTAAGCCAACTTCAAAGTTGTAAAGCTATTCCTGTTTTTTCATGTTAAGCTTCTAAGCTGTTTTGGGTGACTCTCAGTTTCTGCGATTGCTGCCAGAATCACTATAGTTTTAAATTTGAATGGACAGTCTTTCCAGGGGAAGATGTGTTTTGAAGTTTGGGGTTCTTAATTTGAAAATGATTGTTGAAAGAAGGGGGGAGAAGGAACATAGAAAGTCAAAAGAAAGTACCTTATTTTGAATTTGTGCCAGGAAGAAAACACATATGAAATGGAAATGATGATACAACGAAGACTGCGTTTCTAAAATTATGAAAAATTGAATATATAAATGACTTTCAGGAAATGTAATGATAGCAGGAAATATTTCATGAAATAACACGCTAGTAAGTTTTATTTCTTCTCTCTATTTTTACATTTACAACAGTGATTTATTATCCTGTTCATATAACGTCTTTTGGAGAAACGGATTGAGATTTAGAAACACATGTGAATCCAGAAATTTCTGCCAAAATTAATAGGGAAATAATTTGTTCAGACAAGAGTTTATATAATGCCGATTAACATGTAATATTTTTCTTGGCAGGCACGACCTACAAGAGTGGGAAGAACAGAGCTTGAAGTGTCTGTTGCTGTGGGTGTGCTGTTAGTTGAAACGTTGACCTTATTAATTCAATAAATTGGCTGTAAAATAAGAGATTTCTTTTTGCATGATTTCATGAGGGTTAGATATGTTTCAGCTCCTCACCTGTTAACTGGGATGAAAGTATTGGCTATGTTTTGTTGGTTTAATCATCCATTTCATCGTTCTTCTCAGAAATTTATGGGCTTAGATTGTGTGTCAACTATGATAAAAGTGTGTCCAGCATTTGACAACACAATGTTATAATGTTTTTTGTTTATTTCGAAGAACTTCATGTTGTGCTAAGCTCAATAACCCGGGATCTTAAGTATAGATCATTTCCGCATGATAGAAATCTTTTGCAGAAATGTGAAGTCGCAAAAAAAAAAGTGATAAAGTTGGAAAATTTTCACTGCGCGTTTGAAGAAACACATAGTATTACGAACTTGAAGAGCAGATTGAAGCAACATTTGTTCTTGGACTCCCACTAGTGAATACAGAGTGAATAGCATTGGCGTGTGCAAAACCTATGTGTAATATTTTTAATGGGGTAATAATTTATTTGCCAAACAGTAGGAGCGATTTTAAGATTTACGAGGATGAGGAAAGTAGAAGAGATTGTAGTGCAAAAATGGAGATATTAGATGCTATCAAAATTATCCAATCATCCCATTACGGAATAAATTTTTGAAAGGTTTAAATATGTTTTGGTTTAAACAAAATAATGAATTTTATCTGTCATTAAAAAATAAATTTTCTTATATAATGTTTTTGAGAGTAAATAAAATTATTTATACAAATTTTTGGACAAAATGGTGTTTTTTTCAAAGAGGAAATAATAATTTTTATTGAAGACAAAAAAAAATAAGCATTTTGTCAAGGATAAAATGTGTTGAGTCTTCTTAAAAAATTAAGAGTTTTTATTAAAGACATTCTGAAATGATTACTCGGATATATCAACCTTTCCACTTCTAGGCGAGTAAAACACAAGATTGTTGTTTAAAGTAAGGAGGTGAGAATACGAGACATTTAAAATTATCATCATGATGTCATTATTATCCTATATGATCAAGAATATTTTCAAAAATATTGGTGTATTTGTTTATCAGAATAGAAAACCAGCCTAGTTTTTGGTAATTATATTAATTAAAATTTATGAAATATAAAGTTTATATGTTGTTCTAGTTTCCAAATTTATTTTAGGGACAAATAATACGCATGGAATAAGGAATCTGTTGTTGAAAGATAGAAGGTAGAAGGTGTCTCTAGAGGGTTCGTTTGTGGGTTGAAATAGGTAGCTTAAACGTGGATGGTTGTGGGAGAAGAGGAAGAAAGAATAGAAGAAAGATTGGATTGTGAAGGAAATTGGAATGTCATACCTGTTACCACATTTGCACTCTGGATGGGCCGTGGATCAGGCCATTCTCTCGGAAGAAGAACGAGTTGTCGTCATTCGCTTCGGCCACGATTGGGATGACACCTGCATGCAGGTAGGTATACACACTCTTCTCCAATTCAGTTCAGTTTTTGGTGCAAATTTTCAATTTCATGACAGTGTTTATCTAATGGGTTGAAATCAGATGGATGAAGTGCTGGCATCGGTTGCGGAAAAGATTAAAAATTTCGCTGTCATTTATCTTGTGGATATAACTGAGGTGCCTGATTTCAACACCATGTACGAGTTGTATGACCCCTGCACTGTTATGTTCTTTTTTAGGAACAAACATATTATGATCGACCTTGGAACCGGAAACAACAATAAGATCAACTGGGCTCTCAAAGACAAGCAGGAGTTCATTGATATTGTCGAAACAGTGTACCGTGGTGCAAGGAAGGGACGTGGTCTTGTCATTTCTCCCAAAGATTACTCCACCAAGTACCGCTACTGAGTTACAATTTCTCCCAAAGATTAATCACCGATGGCTATGTTCCATGTTAATTGTCGTGTGATCAATGTTAATGGCCATTGCTTTGTAATTAATTTTTCAGCTTTTTAGATACTAGGAACTAGGAAAGTACTCAATTCTAGATAATCCATGTTTAGTTAAAATTTGTTGTAAACTAGTATGAAATTTGTTTTTCAATGATGTCATGGATCCCAGAACTGTTTTTTGTTTCTCAAAATCACTTTTTATAACATTTTTTTTTCAAAGTCATTTGTACAAATTGAAAATAGTAACATACACGAAACTAATCTCACACTAATCCATGTCCTGTACAATTTAGACAGATTACTTGTAAAAAATAGGGATAAAGAAAAGTTTTAATAATTTTTCATAAAATAAAAAACAGGTAAATGTTATCATGGACGTAGGAGAAAGAATAGATAAATAAATAAAATGGTTTCCAAGAATTTATCCTGAAAACAGAAATTTACAACTTTGACCCTTGCAGAAAGAGTTAGCTTATGGATAGAGTGAGGGGTAATATGGTAAGAGGCACCTGAACCCCTCCATAACCAAGCTCTTCAAAATCGCCTTATCCTATCTTCAGTGTTCATTTCAGTTAGCATAACGTTTCTTCTTCTCTCCCTCAAATCCCAAACCTTACAAAGCTTTTTCATCACAAAATGGCTTCAACAACTTTCACAACCCTTACCCTTCGCTCCCTATCTTATCCTACACCCTCCTCTTACCCTGCGCACCTTTCCGCCAAACCCTCCCTCCAATTCCCCAACGTCTTCCACCGTGCCACCGCCACCACGCGCCGGGCCCGCGTCGTCGTCTCTGCCGTCGAAGCGCCGGAGAAAATCACGAAGCTCGGCGACGAAATCGCCGGACTCACCCTCGAGGAGGCCAAGAACCTCGTGGACTTCCTCCAGGACAAGCTCGGGGTCTCCGCAGCGGCCTTCGCTCCCGTGGCTGCCGTCGCGGCTCCCGGAGGAGCTGCGGCGGATGCGGCGCCGGTGGTGGAGGAGAAGACGGAGTTCGACGTGGTGATCGAGGAGGTGCCGAGCAACGCGAGAATCGCAGTGATTAAGTCGGTGAGAGCGTTGACGAACCTGGCGCTGAAAGAGGCGAAGGAGTTGATCGAAGGGTTGCCGAAGAAGTTCAAAGAAGGGATTTCGAAGGAAGAAGCTGAAGATGCGAAGAAGCAACTTGAAGAAGCTGGTGCCAAGATTGCCATTGTTTAGGACTTGATGTTTTTGCTTCTTTGTGTAGTTGAGTACACTGTAATTTCATTTCATTTTGTCTGGATTTCAATTTTATTTGTAATGAGGTAAAAATGAGTTTTTGTTTTTCTAATGCATCTCAGGTGTTTGTAGAAACGGGTGAACCAGTGACGGTATTTTTATCGCTCAAATAATGAACTGAATTGGGAATTGGAAATGATGCTAAAAGATCATAATCCCAAATATCATGTTGATAAATTTTACTTGATCTGTGTGTAACCATAATGCTTAATTAGTAATGTAGATTTCTCTGCTGTGGATTCTTCGCCTTTTAAGAAGTTACTCAATTTCTTGTTGCACTCTGCCCTTTTATTCTTTTCAATCTGCACTTTCTGCTTCATTGTGTTATGTTGTTAAATTTGAGGTTTTCAGCATCCAATTTCATTTCCAATGCAGTAGAAGATTATAGAAATGTTCAGTTAATGGTAATCTTTGTAATTAAAAAGCTATTAAACAATAATCTAAGGATAAATAAATAGAAGAAAAAATTATAGGAATCATAACGTTGGTGAAGCAAAAACGAAACTAATTGCATTGCATGGGCATTTTAATTCTGAAAAGGAACTGGAACACCCTGGTTCTTGTTGACTATAGCCATGGCCTGGTAGCGAGTACCCATACCAATTGGAACACCTTCATCGGGTCCTTCCCAAAAGGGAGCTTCACCATCACCAACAAGGCGCCAATAACCTGTTCGCAAGACTTCAGCCTGCTCCTCCGTGCAGTTCTGAAGGAGTGCCTCAACACGAAAATTTATTCCAAGAGAACCAAGAAATTGAGATTGAGTAATTGGCCCGTGGACAGACACTTCCCCTGCATGTGTTACCAAATTAGTTTTTTTTATACTTCTCATATCTGATTCTAATCATCATACTATTTGTTAAAACTAATTTGGAAGCATACCCGAAGCTTCCTCTGCTGAATGCCTGATGGAAGCAAAATCAACATATGCACTGAGATCGGCTGATCCAGGATTGTCTAGAAGGTTCACAAACTTGTGTTTCCGAATTGCCTGCATCAATCCAACATCGTAAAAGAAAGCAAGAGGGAGGAAAGAAAGACAATCTACATATAATATTTCAACTACAATATCCAACTAAAACATGTACTCAGATATCAGACTGTACTGTAACCAAAAGTTCATGACAATTATCATCAGGCATACTCCAAAAGAGAGAGATTGTAATTTACTGTCACTATGCATATTATTGTTTATCAGAAACTTAACCCAACATGTTTGCTTATGCTGATATTTCCATGGTATTACAATACAAGACAAAAAGTAGTATAAGGGATACTACAATACACTAGAAAGCAACATTTCTAAGAATAAGATGAGAAAGATGGTAGACCTGGAGACTGTCCGAGATTACTCCATTCAAGCCATAGTCAATGATTAGAGCTCCTCCACCATCAGAACTTATCCTGTCAACAATCGTTTGGGTCAACTCCATGGCTTTGGGACAAACTTCAATTTGATTGAGCTCAGCAAATTCCTCGGGTGCAGCCCATTTCAACCGCTTTAATAGATAGAGAGTAGCAGGTGTTGGCTGTGGAGAAAGAACAAAACGAAACCTATCCGATATATGTAAGAAGTATCAATACACTAAACCCAGAAGTAATACAATTCAAAAGTGTAGATTACATTACAATACTTACGATGAATCTTCTGCCACATCAACCATTTTCTCACACCAGCCTCTAGATGCTTTCTGCAGAGCCCAGACAAAGAAATCATGCTTCAAAGAACCAAGAGCAATATTGAAATTGTAGGAATTGACAGAGAACTTTTGATTTCTTCTTTTTAGAGCACTTATACAAGGTATAGTACGACACGACTTATATTTTAATGGACATTAAGGAACTAGAACTATGAATTTTGCCAAGCTAAAATCCCCTTTGAAGCAAGAAGTTAGTGGAAATTTGGAATTGTTTAAACAAAAGGGGATGCAACAATTGACGTTCAAACTTATCTGTCGTGAAACATAGCTGTGGATGAAAACAAAAAAAATAAACATGGCTCTGGAAGAAACATTTGAAAGCAGAATTTAGGAGAATTCCGAATTTGAAATCTTAATTTTGCAGCATGATGATATATGTTCTTAGTTTTAATTCAGCTTAATAGCACAAGCATTCTATTACCTGAAACTGGTGGACTGGTAGGGCATCAAAGAACTCATGCGCAACTATAATTGTTGGCACTGTAGCACAACAAAAGCAATAACTTGGTCAGGGCAATTTTTGAATATAGTTCAATAAGATGTTTTAATATAACAAAGAACACAATTGAAATTTCATATAAGAAGTTGCACACCATATTTTATGCCCAAAAGTCTATTTTCATTGGAAAAGCATTACATACATCCTGATGGAATCTGCTCCAGCGTTGAATGCCACGATACAGGAGTGCCAAACAAAGACCTGGCAGTTCTTATATCAGTATCTTGAGAAGCATTCTCTTCACCAACGCATTTCAGGTTCTGCTGCTGAATCTTCTGCAGTGCTGGACTACATTCCACCAGGTGCACATGCAATGACTCAATGAAGTTCTTAAACTTTGAAGCACCCTATAAAGAAATTAAAAACTTTCGTATGTAATTGAGAACGTAAACAAAAGGTTTAAACATAAATTTAAGCATAAAAGCACAACATCATACGCGTAGGAGATCAGCCATGAGAGTTCCTCGTCCGGGGCCAAGCTCAACTAGATTTACTCTTTGAGGTTGGCCCATTTGCTGCCAAAGACACATCACCCAGACACCAACCATCTATGTTTGAACAAACAAGGTATTAGAAATTGAAAGCCTTAACTGTAGTTCATGCTTAGATAAATTTCTATACATGCACTTTTATAGGAGAATAAGACAAGAAAAAGAAAATAAAATGAGTTTCTCAGTAAAATTTAACTTATCAATATACTAATTTGTGAAAAAAAAATCTCATGGTAGTTTTTCTAAAAGATTTACGAAAAAAAATATTCGTTTTTCATTTTGTTTTCTTTTCTCAGAAATAGAGAAATTTATGCAAACATTCTAGTTGAATAAATGAAGATAATTCACCTCACCTCACCGAACATTTGGCTAACTTCAGGAGAGGTGATGAAATCACCCTCTGCTCCGAACACATCTCGATTGATGTAGTACCCAGCTTTAGGATTCGTCAAAACTTCGGACATGTACTCACCAACGGAAATGGGGCCTCCACGAAACTGTAATCACGAGTGACATAATTTAAAACGACGAAACCCAAATGTTAAAGACTCAATTTTTATGAACACAATTGAACCTTGATGATGCCTTTGAGGTGCTTGACGAGCTCAGAATCAGAAGTTGGGTGGTGGGTATGCTCTGGAAGACGAGAGAAAGAGAAGATGAGTGAGTATAATGAAGAAAGAAAATTGAAGGAAAGTTGAAGAGAGTACCAGATGGATTGCAAAGGGTAGAACGGTCAATGGAGATTGTGGCGGCAGTGGTCTCTGAAGGAGAAGAACAAAACCTTCGATAGAGGCGCGGCACTGTGGGACGATGAACTGAGTAACATTGGCGCAACGCTTGTCTCAGCATTTCTTCTTTACTTTTTCCGTCGAAGAATCGAAGCTGTAAGTGATGGGGTTTTATATGGAACAAGAGTTAAGGTTGTGTTCTGGTTTACGCTGATACGTTGGTGTTTTAATATGATTTTCTAACCAGAATAAGACCAGAACAATAATAGTCTATTGATAAAAATTAAGAGAGTAAATAATTATTTTAGTACAATAAATATTAATATATTTACTTTTTAATAAATATACATGATAATTATTAAGATATATGTTCAATTACTTAATTAATAAAATTAATGAAGCTGAAGTTTATATACAATAATAAAAGAAAATTTGCTATACTGAGAATAAAATATATAAATAATTGTTATAATGAACGGATTATTTATTTAAATAAAAAATTAAAATATTTGTTTTCTTTTAAGATCAATATCTAATAAAGAATAGTACTCCATCACGTGTTCTTTGATTATTTTTTATTTTATTTCATAATGTAATTTATTTCTTCAGATATAATAATTATTAGATTATTCCAATATTAATCATAGACTAAGTACATGAAGGTAGTATTGTTAAACGATTATCAATACATTGCAAATTAAAAAACAACTATATGTATTTATAAATAGACGTGTTTATAAAAATGTAATTATTTTCTGTTTAAGTGCATAATAATTATTAAAATTGAAACAGAAAAAGTATATAGAAGTTATGGTTAAAAGAATTATTCACGATTTTTTTTTTTTTTGACAAAACTAAAATATCGTATGGAATGATTTGAAGAGAGTAGCATTCCAGTAATTATGCTGATACCATTAACCAATAACTCGGACGAATTTTCTTCCAACACCAAAAAAAGTACTCAATTTCATGCTATGTATGAATATAAAATTGTCAACTATAAACAAAATGTCTACGTCTTTTTCTTTTAATGTCATAGTGAAAAAAGATTACTTCAAAAAGAATAAAATAAAAAAAATATGATATCTTATCCCCTTCATTTGAAAATTTACTGCAAATTAAGAAAATATGTAAGTCATCCTAGCACTTTCTTATTACATCACCATACCCTTACCTTTTACTATTTTCCATTGCCTTTGTATTGATAATTAAAGTCATTAAACTTAGCTTTTCGAAATTAATCTAGGTTATTGGAAAGAAAGCTTATATTTACTTTTTTTTTATTCTTTTGAGACTTACTATAAATAATTACCTACTATTCTTAGCACAAGATTGTTTACAGTATAAATTAGGATCAAATAACTCAATTTCGGGGATCAAGAAGTCAATTAACTGAATTCTTAAACACCAAAAAACTATCGTATGCCAGAGTATTTTGTCGAGCCCAGAATTAGAGATAGAAACAGGTTCAATACCTATCTATTTAATACAAGAAATCAATCAATCAATCAACTCATCATTTATTTAGCAGTAAAGAAAAGAAATTCCAAGAATTGGAAACAATCTAAACAAGGAAAACACTTATGATTCTATTAGTCATAACTCAATGATGCCGATCTCAAAAAGATCGAATCAATTAAGTTCCAAATTTGCTGGATGCAGACAAAGGAGTGGCACTGCCATACGAAAAATGGAAATCTCGTAGAACGGCAAGGTTGGGTTAAGACATTGATCTGGCTCTATCTCCCATACTATTTCATTATAGGTAAAAACAGACCCGTACAGCTACAATTGAAATGAAAAAATTATAACATATTCGACTGTCCTTACCTCTCTGTCTCATTAGAGGTGCAAAGGACAAGGAGAGGGAAAGCGGGAAAGAGAGATGGGGACATAACATTGTTTGGCCGTGTCTACCAGCCGAAGAATGCAAGATGCTAGTAGTGTTAGAGCAATTCGATGTGCATATCAAGATGTATATGATTTTTATCTCTCTGAATCATATACTCTAATGAACATTATCTTCTTTCTGATCTTCCATTTAATTTGATACAATAAAACAACAGGCGTACTTGTAACACCACTTTTCTAATTCACAAATTTACTGAATCACAAAATTTTGATATTTATATTTCTAATTTAAAGTGTTTCACTCATAATTTTGTAAATATATAGTCAACAGTGAAAAGTGTATTGTTAGCACCTCTCAAAAAAAAAGAAGGGAGAAAGAATTATCAGCAACAAATTTCACTTTATGTATATCAGCAAGAAATTGTGCTTTTAATTAGTTATAATCCTTACATCACTAATTCATACTTTAGACCCCATATAATCTGTGCCAAGTTGTGTAAGCATTGATCCAGCATCAATATAATCCAACTAACAAAACGAATAAATGACCAATAATCCTATATTAAATAGATAATATGTCAGAAATAATAAAGCAAGATTCCCTCTTATTGAAATTGTCTGAACTTGGACAGCGTGTGTATGTTCATTGAACTCCGAAGCAGCATATATTTACAATCCTCTGGCCTATAAAATGGCCAAATATACTACAGAACTGTACATGCACAATTGAAACAGTTCACAGACATCAATCACCTGTTCTAATAAAAATGGTTCAAGGAATACATTTGAAAGAGAAAAATTAAATGACTGTATAAACTTATAATACATGGCTATTTATAGTTAAATGACAACATTGCTTCCACAGCTTGATGGCAGTGCTTGCACAAGGCTTGGTTTAAAAAAGAAACTGAAACACTATATTTCCAGCTTAAACGTCTAATTTCAAATTAGCATCATCGTTGTGTTGGTCCAAGCCGATGTTTACAATGACATTTAAGGTTATGAACGACAATTCTACCTAGACCTTATGGGCATTCGACAATTCAAAGAAGCCCCAACGAGGAATTATTGACGGCCATAAGATATATGAACCGAAGTGTACAATTCTTCTCGAACAATTCGCATCAAATAATTCTTTTCCAAACAAAGCATAAAAATTGTCTTCATTTTTAACTATTACATGCGCATAACTTAAAACGCGAGAGGCCAGGTTAAACAGCAATGGAAGCACAAAAGAATATATATCCATGGTAATACACCCGTTTTTATAAAATACAAGGTGGAACAAATCTATGATCCATAAGCATGTATACTCCTAAACAATAAAATTATACATAAAAAAGATTGAGCAAACAATCCCCCAACCAAAATTTCAAGAAAATAGTATTATTAAGACTGTATAAGAACGATGGTACAGCCTCCGGTTAACAATTTCAAGTTGTTGAAGGCTGTAACTATAAGGGTGAGCAATTCATGCTATCGACTACAAGCACAGACTCAAAGGGAAGCAACAAAATAGCAATCTATAGTTCTGTACTCACAATGGCAGATCTCAACGTCTGAACCACCCGCGAACAAAGCCAGAAAATGGTTCAAGTGTCAGCTACCATAATGGTGATTCCGAGCAGCCATGTTGGCAACCTGAGCCTGCAACTGCGCCGCCCTAACTTTCGCCGTGGTGGCGCGGTGAAAGAACTGCTCCCTGGACAGCGCCCTCACACTCCTCAAGTACTGATCAAACGGCACAGCCCCCACCTGAAGAGACTTATCCAACGCATAAAGCGTGTCCTCGATAGCCAAATCAGCAGCAGTGCAATCAAGCATCTGCTTGGAAAGCACATCCACGCACTCAAAAGCATCCTCGGGGTTGTCCAAACCCCCCATCTTCTTCCCCTGGTTATCCCTCAACCACCCCTCCAAAACATCAGTGTTCATCAACACAATCTGCAGCTGCTGCTCCAGCGCCTCCATCTCCTCCTGCATCTCCTTCAACCCTTTGTTGAGACTCTCCTCCCGCTGCTTCAACACGCCCTGCAAACTAAACAGCCCCTCCATCTCCGCCTCCCTGGTCTTCCTCAACGCGGAAACATCGCCATGAACCATCTCCACAAGCTTGTTAATCGCGTTCCGCTTGAACACCTCAGAAGGATCCTCAGTGGACTGAACCCTAGAAGGGGGAGCAGGGTAAGGGGAAGGAGGGTAAGTCCTGGAAGGGGGGTGAGGGTGGGGGTAGCCAGATGAAGAAGAAGAAGAAGAAGATAGATTAGAGGAAGAGTTTCCGAAATTGGGAGGATGGTGAGGGTGAGGGTGAGGAATTGGATTGGGGTTTGGGTTGGGGTTGGGATTAGGGTTGGGGTTAGCGTTAGGTCTGCGTTGGGAATAGAGAGGAGGGTCGCGACCGAAGTGGAGGCTGAGATTGAGAACGAGATCGACGAGGTTGGAACTAGGGTAAGTCCAATTCTGCAAGTAAGGGACGGAAACCAAACCAGAAGGGTTAACGTGAGCGTGGGGGCGCTTGATGATCATGTCGCGCGTGGGATTCACGTAGACGCAGGGCGGGTGGCGGGGGTAGGACTCCATGAGCCAGATGACCACGGGGATGTTGTAAGTGACGCCTTGGAACGTCATGGGGATGGTGCCGTCGGCCTGGAGGAGGTTGACGGAGCGGCCGTCGTTGTGCGTGAAGGAGGCCGTTTTGGGCTCGAGCGACGGGAAGGCGGTGGTGAGCGCCACCAGGTGCTGGCGGATGAGCCACTTGGTATCCTCGGAGTAAGGGACGGCGGAGGGTCCGCGCTGGGAGAGGACGGAGTTGAGGAACTGCGTCATCGCCGGTTGCACCATGCCGATTCCGATTGGGGTTTGGAAGAAAAGAAGAAGCTGAGGCTTTTGTCAATGAGCTTTCTTCCTTCCTAAGGGAATCACTTCATAACTTTCACGCATTTCAATTTTCTCTCTAATCTCCAAACGCGTCACTGTTTATACTTTTTCTTCTTTTCTGTTCCGCTTCAGCTTCTACGAAAACGCCCTTAACTTCTTCACTTTTCATGTAATTAATTCGTAATCACCAAAATCAACATCACGATTTATTGTTAATGACATGGTAAAAGTCAACATGTTATTTGTATGTTAAATTTAACTACTGGTATAAAATTTATAAAACCAAATTAACAATTTTTACCTGTATATTGTTCTTTTTAATATAAAAAAAAAACTACTTATTCTTAATTTTTGTTAATTTTATTCCAAATTTTGAATTTTCATTTTCAAAATATTTATAAATTGACGTTATTAAACTGTCTTCTATACAAAAATTATCATGAAACTAAAAAAAAAAATAATGGAATACACACATGTTTTATTCTTATGTATTGACTTTTTTTTTTAACTGTTATGTTTTAACTGAATATTAGTTCTTGTATTTCGCCTCACTTCCCTACATTTGCTCTAACATCTTTCTGACTCGCTCTTTTCCCCCTTTTTTTTCTGTTTCAAACCGCAAACATTCGACAAGAATCACAATAATCAACCAAATTATGTCACAAATCTAGATTATTGGAAATATATATTCAAAACAAGTATGTATACACAAAGTTTGGGATTGCAGTGTTGTTGGGTTAAAGACATCAACTAATGACGAAATATGTTGGAACGATGATTTTCCGGCAATCATATGTGAATTTTATTCCACTTCGGCTTTTTAGTTTATCAAGAATCAACATAGTGACTTTTTTGGTACAAGTAATCTGAGAACTTATCAACAGAGATTGAAATGCTCATTTTTACAACATAGTCCCCCAGAAGTTAATGCTTATGCATTAACTAAAAAGGGAAAATTATCTACGTAAGAGTAAGTTCAGCAGTAAAATAACTTTGAACCAGGAAAAAGTGACTCCCAAACCACGTATCTCGGCACAAGTAACAACATTGAGATCTAGTTTTGTTACGAAAGCATCCTCCAGCAAAATAATACATTAAACAATTAATTCAACTACAGTAGTGAAACACCAATCTGGTCCAGGACAATCAAATCCTAAAAATACCTCAGGAAAAAATAACTCATATTGTATTTCCTATATGTCTGCTAAGACAAGACCCTACCCTGATATTACATGAATTGACTGAGGAACTCAAATTAGTAAATAGTTTCCCAGGCTTGAAGGTGTTAAATCACAAAATCTTCAACTTTCTCTCAAGGGCACCAGTGATCCTTGTAATACAATAAGCAGCACTTAGAGGGTACCCCGAAACTGCAATCATGAAACACAAAAATGTAAGATATAAAAATGCCCTGACTGGTACATGTTAATTAATCATGCGAGGTAGCATTCTGCATATTATCACACACTCCAAGTTTTGACAACAAATTCTTACAGATACTCAGCTTAACTAACAATTTTTACCATTCAGATTCAGTTCAATTTAAGCATGAGATCTGTTAATGCCATTCAAAGAAAACATCCCACTTTGGTTCTGTATGTGGCCATCCTATTTTAAAAAGACTAGCCATTTATAGCATATTTGGAATTTGTTTCGAACAATGCAAACTGAATTTCACCAATTCCAAAGTATAAAACCGTCTAGCAGGTATTTTCTATCTTTCACGTTGGATGCAAGTTTTGCTTAGGCAACTAAACACACTACTACTTTAACCAAACACTCTATTAGTATTCTACATAAAATGCAACAAAAGAACCAACGTGGGAGACTGCTCTAACAGGATGAGCAGATCCGTGTTTTTGTGTTTGCCAATATTATCAAAGCTAAGCTAGTATGGTCCAACCGTGAGTTTTTGTTCACAAACCTGCATTTGGTAGTTAAAGTGCTTAGCATAAAATAGTTTACTTTTTACTCTTTTTTAAATGGAGCCTGATGAATGGAGATCAGGTGGCCTAACCAATTTATATTTTAGCAAAATTTCATGAAACTCTTCATTCATTGTTTAGGAATTTGAACAGACAAATATCAACAAAATTAAAAATAAAAATGTACCAGGTACCAAAAACAAATACACAGTTTATACACAAAGGGGCAAGGAAATCAGCAAACACTTACCAAAGACAGACACACAACAAAAGAAAACCAATGAAGCCAAAAACCAAAAGTGACCATCAGGAATATGTACATAATTACAGAGGAGATAGTAGATAAAAAAAAATATGTATGGATAATCGTACTTGCTATATAATCTTCTGTATAATCTGTCTCAATCTTCCCATGGGCCATTGCTCCTACCTGAAATTAGAATATATTAATCGTTAAGCATCCACAGAGAAAATAAGCATAGAAATTAAAAGTTGAACTGGTGAAAGTACCACAAAAACAAGATCCGTATTGCTGGAAATAGTTGATACATAGTCATCCATATCTACAAGCTTTTCTGAACTATATGATAGACCTGACATTCAACAGAGACAACCACTGAATTATACTGATAAGAGAATTCATCAAAAAGCAAAAGTTAAACAAAGACTTCAACAATAGGATTTGGGATCTTCCGGCAGTCAAGAAACAAACAAGCAAACACCAGCAACAATCAAGAGCAAACAACACACCTATCTTTCGTGAGTTAACAGGCAAATACTGTGTGACAGGATTTTTTATGGTTCGGAGGAGTTTCTCGCGCTTGCCAACAGCAGATATGCTCAGCTTTTGAAGCAGTTCCACTGCAGGGTAGCAAAAGTTTAGGAGCAACAAATGAAAGCTTATTACTTTTTCCTCCCAAAAGAAGTGAGGCCAAGGAAATAAAAATAGCCAAGACTTACACATAACACCAGCAAAACGCTTGAATGTTCTGGGAATACGAACAAAGGGCTTAACCTCTATAAGAACCCCTTTCTCCGTCCTTATATAAACATTTCGCAATCTTCCAGCTTTATTCAGTGGGCTATCCAGAATAGATAGAAGAGACTGAAAACGAAACCCCATTTGACATATAAGAATCATTCTAACTGCATAACCTCAAACAAGTAATTTCAAAAGCAAAATTCATACTAAAGAGGAGGCTTTACTTGATGAGTAATATCGGGCCTATAGTCTCCAGGATTCTTGTTATTCTTGCGGAGGAAATTGGCATGGTCGTCGGAGTTCAAGAGTTGATATGTCTGCAGTGCGACAAAAACAGAGGAATGAATTGAAACGAAAGGTGAAAGTGAAAAGAAAAAGAGAGTGAGACATAGAAGAGTGGGAAGTAGAACCTTGCCGACTTTGGCTACTTCGAGAGAAGCTCTTTCTAGGATGAAGATGACGTTGGGTTTGGCACTGTCTTTCTCACTGGGCGCAATTGGGATACCGCTCAATTCATCTTCTTCTGTTTGTGCTGCTTCTGGTTCTGGTTCTGCTTCTGGTTGTGGTGATGGTTCTTTGCTCTCTTCAGCAACAGCTTTCTTTGGCGGCGGTTGTTGGTGTTCTTCTTCTTCTGGGTCCTGTTTGGATTGGAAGTGCTTTCGCTTCTTCCCCTTCACACCGAAAGGTCGTGTCATTGCCTCAGCCTCAAAAACACAACAATTCTCCAAACACTGATTACACTTCCTAGGGTTGTTGTTCTGTTTTTGTTGGTGTTCCTTTTTATCTGAGCTTATAATTTGGTACAACCAAAACCTTGGTCGAATAAAGGATTGATGAAAATCTAACCGTTGGATGTTAACGATATGATTATAGAATTTGTTTTATTTTTCTATACTAAACTATATAAAGCAATTACGTTTTTTTTTTTTTTACGTCGCTTGTTAATTAGACTGCTTCATTTATTTAAAATAAAAATATAAATTGGTAACACATTATTTTTCGACCTAAAAAACAATATATTAACCTCTCAATTTCAAATAATTACACAAAAGTTTATTAAGTCAAAATACATATAAGTATGTTATAATTTTAAATGTTTTTTCATTTATGGATTCGATCCTTTTAAAATTATATTTATAAATCGTGTTCTTTTCAGTTTTATTTTCTAAAACAGAATCATTCTGGTGTAAAGTAAATTTATTATTATTTAATATATAATTTGTAACTTGTTATATATTGTAAATTATATAATAAATTGTAAATTACCAGATATAATATTAAATTTTTAATATTTATAAAACATTGTAATATATATAGAATTTTGAAAATATAATATTTTATGTCATATTATAAATTGATTATATACTCCGTTATGGTATCTTATAAATATTATAGAACATTGTACATGAAATTTACTATAAATAAGAATATAATAATTATATGTACTATAGCTATTAAACAATACGATACGAAAAATGTGATGGCACCATAAATTCATTAAAAGAGATTAGATAATTATATTATCACTTTAATATTATACAAATAGTACATAAAATAATGATAACAGCTTTTCTCGTACCACTTACGATCTTTGTGTTAAGTTTACATGGTCTTCTTTTAGTATACTAGTAATAACTTTTATTTTTCATTCTGAATTAATCCAATGAAGAAATCTCAATTGTTTATTTTCTTTGCCATCTTTATAGGTTTATAACAAAAAGTATTAAAAATAATATATAAGTTCTTAATTCCACTAAAAGATTATGAACAATAGTTAAAACTAGTTTATGTATATTCATTATAATCAATTTGTTGATAGGTGAAACTTGAAGAATTTTTAAAGAAAAAATGATGTAACTGTTAATAGAGCCTTATTGTAAGGAGAATTGGATCAAATAAATGTTAAGACTTTTATGTGCTTAAGACTATATCATTCATGAAATATCATTTGGTAAAGAAATGAAAAAACACAAACGCGACTTTATATTCGTTCACTCCTCTTTCGAAACCAGTAAAAACAGTATTATTGATATAGATCAAGCTTGAATGCATTATTTTTAGTTGCAAATGCAAAATATAGAAAACCAAATACCTTTAAATTAAGGGAAGTAGGTGATTGTTTGTAAGTAAGTTTAAAAAGGTTTGATTGTTAAGGATAAACGAATACAATTTATTTATTAAGTGAAGAGCATATAACAAAAACGTCATGGTCGTTAGACTAAAAAGTAAGACTACCTATAATATTAATGTTTTATTTTCATGGTAGAATTTTGTTGGAGATAACATGATTTTTTAATTACAAAGAACTATGAATGTGAGATTGAAAACATTGAGAAGAAATTGATGAGTTTTGAATATAATAGAAGAATAAAATATGGTGTTGGGCTATGTCTTAAATGTGTAAAAGAGATTTAATATAATACTTAACTATAATTCAACAACTATTTGGTCTAAATTTCATTTAGTATTAGATAAAAAAATATTAATAAACAAGTTGATGAAATTAAGTATAAGAAAAATATTAATTCTATACAATATTTTTTGTCATACATGACCTAATATAAATTTTGTTATATAAGTGGTATCGAGATGTATATAGAGTTTCAGGATATTGAAATTTTGTCTTCTAATTACTAAAATAATTTTCGAATAAATGATATTATATTTCTACAAAATATAACACACTAACTCAAAATTATTGGATGCATATTGGAAAGGTGACAATGAAGATTGTAGATTTTGATTTATTTATAAAAAGAATCTTGGTCTTGCGAAGTTCAAAAAAGAACAAGTGATTATGTTGTTTACGTATTAAGCAAAGTAGATAATTATTGTCACATGTGTGTGTCAACTTGTATAGTTAGAAGAATTATGATTAAATTAGAACTAAAGTATGATATATAAATGAATTTGTTCATAAAAAAATAAGTTTATAATAAATTTCTTTAAAAACTCATAATTCATGATAAAAGTAAACATAATAATATTAAATTTTTAATGTAAATAAAAGAAAGTTTTAGCTAACACATTGTTTTTCTGACGATCAAGTTGCATATACTTTCACCAAATATAAAAAGTGAAAGTTTAAAAATAAATTAAATATTTTCAATATAAACAAGTGAATTAATTAAAGATAATTTAGTTTTATTCACTTACAATTACTCTCTTGGATCACAAATTTATTTTTTAATGTTTTTAGTTTTTTTATCAGCAAGATTTTATTTTCAAAATCGTAACATTCTAAGACACGTTCAACTCAATTAACAAACTTAATTTGTTTATTAGAGTAAAAGTCCATTTAATAAACGAATGTGTTGTTTTCTTGGCACCAGTGGTAGCCACATTTTGTAGTTATTAACTAATTTACTTTCTAAAAACATATTGATTATTCAACCACGCAAGATATGTGTAAATAATAATAAATTATTATATAATATTAAATACAAAGTAAATTACAAGAATCAATATTAAATTTAAAAATTAATATAGATAACTACTAATTTTATAAATAAAAGAAATAATAATAATAATCAGTAAAAAAAATACTAGTTGAAACTGGTTACAGAATTTTAGACCAACTTTTCTAAAATGGTTAAAAATTTTAGGTTCCAATAATCCAAAAATTTTTCAAAACTTGCTATTATTTAACTTGGTTTTCATGACTGAACCGGTATTTTTTGCCTCTTAACTACTTATCGAACATTTGGTGTGCACTTAGTAGAATTTTTGACACACACTAATTGATGAGTCTTTCGAAACAAATTAAGCAGTTTTTCTTTCAATTGAGTTGTAACAAATCTGGTACTTGTGGGTAGTGTGGCGGTGGCGAATGAAGCTCCGAGTTGTTCGCGCGGCGCACCCCGCCGCAGCCACCACCAACCCTTTTCTCCACAGACTCTTCTCCACGTCCAAATTAAACGACGAAAACGATGGTCGTTTTGTGTCACTCCTTTGCGACATCGTTCGAGGAAAGCAGAGTTGGAAGGTGGCTCTGAACGACGCTTCAATTTCATTGGCATTGAGGCCCCATCACGTGGAACGAGTCTTGATCAACACCTTGGACGATTCCAAGTTAGCTTTAAGGTTCTTCAACTTTCTGGGTCTGCACAAAAACATGAACCATTCCACAGCCTCCTTCGCCATCTTGGTCCACGCGCTTGTTCAGTCCAGACTCTTCTGGCCCGCCAATTCCCTCTTGCACACCCTTCTCCTTCGCGGGTCCCACCCAAACTACGTTTTTTCACACTTTCTACACTCTTACAAGCATTGTAAGTTTTCGTCCACTTTGGGTTTCGATTTGCTGGTTCAGAGTTACGTGCTAAGTTCACGAGTTTCTGATGCTGTGGTCGTGGTGAGACTCATGTTTGCCAATGCTTTGTTGCCTGAGGTTAGAACATTGAGTTCCCTCTTGAACGGGCTTTTGAGAGTTAGAAAGTTTGTAACGGTTTGCGAAGTGTTTGATGAGTCTGTGAATGCGGGTGTTCGACCTGATCCTTATACTTGCTCCGCTGTGGTTCGGAGTCTCTGCGAATTGAAAGATTTTTTCAGGGCTAAGGAGAAGATTCTGTGGATGGAATCTAATGGGTTTGCTTTGAGTGTTGTAACTTACAATGTCTTGATTCACGGGCTTTGCAAGGGTGATAGAGTTTGGGAAGCTGTTGAGGTTAAAAGATCTTTGAGCGTAAAGGGTTTGAAAGCTGATGTTGTTACATACTGTACATTGGTGCTTGGTTTTTGTAGGGTGCAACAATTTGAGGCTGGAATTGAGCTTATGGATGATATGGTTGAATTGGGGCTTGCTCCATCCGAAGCTGCTGTGTCGGGGTTAGTAGATGGATTGAGAAAGCAGGGAAAGATTGATGATGCTTATGAGTTGGTAGTTAAGGTAGGGAGGTCTGGTTTTGTGCCGAATTTGTTTGTTTATAATGCATTGATCAATTCTTTGTGCAAAGGTGGAGATTTGGATAAGGCAGAGTTGCTTTATAATAATATGAGTTTGATGAACTTGCATCCCAATGGTATTACTTATTCCATTCTTATTGATTCCTTCTGCAGAAGGGGGAGGTTGGATGTTGCAAGATCTTATTTTGATAGAATGATAGAAGATGGTATAAGAGAAACTCTATATGCCTACAACTCTTTGATAAATGGCCAATGCAAGTTTGGGGATTTGAGTGCAGCCGAGTCTCTGTTTACTGAGATGATCAATAAAGGGGTGGCGCCAACTGCTACAACTTTTACGTCATTGATTAGTGCTTATTGCAAAAGCCTACAACTAACAAAAGCATTTGAGCTGTATAATGAGATGATGGAGAAAGGAGTTACTCCAAACATTTATACTTTCACAGCACTTATTTCTGGGCTTTGCAGCACAAATAAGATGGCAGAAGCATCCAAACTTTTTGATGATTTACTTGAAAGGAAAATCAAGCCAACAGAGGTGACATATAATGTGTTGATTGAAGGGTATTGTAGGGATAACAACATTGACAAAGCCTTTGAATTGCTTGAAGACATGCTTCAAAAGGGCCTTGTCCCTGACACATATACCTATAGACCTCTTATCAGTGGCCTCTGCTCTACTGGTAGGGTTTCTGAAGCTGGAGATTTTATTGATGTTCTGCACAAGCAGAAAGTAAAGTTAAATGAGATTTGCTATAGTGCACTTCTACATGGTTATTGCCGGGAAGGAAGATTGGTGGAGGCACTGAGTGCTTCTTGTGAAATGATTCAAAGAGGAATCAACATGGATTTGGTTTGCCATGCTGTTCTTATCGACGGTGCTCTAAAGCAATCAGACAGGAAAACATTTTTTGATCTCTTGAAAAATATGCATGATCACGGATTGAGACCTGATAATGTAATATATACAAGTATGATAGATGCATACTCCAAAGAAGGATCTCTGAAGAAAGCTTTTGAATGCTGGGATTTGATGGTTACTGAGGAATGCTTTCCTAATGTCGTGACTTATACTGCTTTGATGAATGGTTTATGCAAAGCAGGAGAAATGGACAGAGCAGGTCTTATTTTTAAAAAAATGCAGGCTGCAAATGTCCCTCCCAATTCAATGACGTATGGCTGCTTTCTTGACAATCTTACGAAGGAGGGGTATCTGAACGAAGCTATAGGGCTTCACCATGCAATGCTTAAAGGGCTTTTAGCTAACACTGTAACATACAACATTATTCTCCGTGGCTTCTGCAGACTGGGTAGATTTTATGAAGCCACTGAAGTTCTTTCTGAAATGACTGAAAATGGTATTTTCCCTGACTGTGTTACCTATTCAACATTAATTTATGAGTATTGCAGAAGTGGCAATGTAGGGGCAGCTGTTAAATTATGGGATACCATGTTAAAGAAAGGTCTCAAACCCGATTTGGTTGCATACAACTTGCTAATATATGGCTGTTGTGTTAATGGCAAGCTCGACAAGGCATTTGAATTGCGTGATGATATGTTGAGGAGAGGGATGAAGCCAAGACAAAATTTACGAGAATTGCAGAAGGGTGAATATAAGAGCACTAGTTAAATTGTGGTAAACACGCACAAAACAAATGTTTAAAACCTGTATTATGGTTGATGCAGTAATGGCGGGCTCAGAGAAGGGTGAAGCAAGGCAAAATATATAGATCTGCTGAGGTTGAGTTATCTGCAAACAGGGTTGGTGCTTGAAGCAAGTGGTTTCTAAAGCCTGAAAACGTTGAAGTGTCTGCACAAGTAATCTCTATGATATGGTGTGGTATCCAAATCAGAAGAGCCAGGCCAGGTGAAAGGTTAATATTTGCAAAGTTGAACAAATGTTTTATATTAGGATTAATGACACCTTACCAAATATCATATATAAATTATGTATTTTTCTTTCTGTAGAGAACAAAGTGAAACCTTTCAGAATTGAATAAGAGCATTACCAAAACGAGAAGTGTAGAGAAGAACGGGATTGAAACTAGTTGCAAGGCCTATTTTGTATGTAGGAGCTTACTGCTATTTTCAATTTACTTGCAACTTGAAGATGCTGACACTCTAATGCTAAGCAGTTACGTTTGTCGTCACGATCGGTGATTACATAGAGTGCTGCTAAAGTATAGACTGCTTATGAAGCAATTGATACAAATTTTGGTTAGCTGATTGAACATGAAAACTGCAAAATTCGTATAGCTGTATGAACATTAGGTAGTGTTTGACAGAACTTTTTTGGGAGTTCTCTATTTAATGAGGAAAAGTTGAGTCACTTTGTGTACAAAAATGCTTGAAATAAAAGCAACTTTTTACCAACTAACAAAAGTCCAAAAGGTGAAGCTTCTATAATTCTGTCTGGAGACTCATTTTTAGCTCAATATTAAATATTAAAACAGCATTTGATTTTATGTAGTGAATCACCATTTTTTAATTTTTGATATTGCAGTTAAGGGATGTTTGGACCAGCTACGTTATGATTGATCACCTCTCCAGTCTGGCTGAAGACAAATCATTCATTAATTCAATTGGATATCTTGAGGCCGGCATCAAGCAATTGGCCAAGTGAAGATTCAAATCTATGATTTGTGCTAACTACCTCTGCACTACTTGTTCATCCACCACTAAACATGCTCCTATTTGTTTAGTAACCGGGGTTCAACTTCCAATTTTCTTTCCCCAATCCCATGAAACTCTTTTCGTATATCATTGAAAACTAGGAGCGTGTTTAAGGCCTGTTCCAGCCTTACAAGAATAAGGTCTTAACTTTTAGTACCCCGTTAATTCTTTAATTATCCTTTATTCATCTGTATTTTTTTTTTTTTTTTCCTCTTACATTTCTAAAAACTCGTTCTGGAATGAATAGAAGGTTATCCAAGAAGTTTGTGAGTGCAAGAATAAAATGTCCATAACTAAGCATGTTCTAACCTGGCCCAACGGTTGGCTAGATTACATGGTTTGTCATTATCCAGCTATAAAAGATAGTTGAGAAAATATACAAAATATTTTATTCACCAAGGGAACCATCTTTTATTGAGGATTTTTTAAAACAACCTAGGTTTTGGAACTTCTAATACTTAATTTTAATCATGTTGGATGTTGTCTCTGTGCAGTAAATAGACGTATATTTTGGAAAAAGCTTGGCGTAGTAATTTTGATCAATTGTAACATATTTGCCCTCCAAAAAAGACTTAAATCATGCTATGTTAACTAAACAATGTGGCTAATCACATTTGAATGGTTTGGTTTGCATGATTTTCGTGGTAAGACTTCGAATTTATAGCAATTATTTTATGCAGTGAGATCCAATGACTAATTTGCCTTTGAAACATTAAATACCAATAAATTGTCCACGTAGCCTTAGCAAGGGAGAAGATTTTCATATTCCAAAATGGCATATCCGAATTTTACTTCGATGGCTGAGAACCAGCATCAAAAAAATATGTAACCACCATGAATAAATTTTGGCCACCGATCCTGATATAATATCTCATACAAACTGAACATGGTTCCACAGTTTTAATCGGCAAGGATCTCCAAAAATTTTTTATCATCATCATCACTGTCAACTAAAGATTAACCATAAATCTTTTTGTGGACCTGTCAACTAAAGATTAATCGTAAATCCTTTTGTAGGCAAAGAACACGGCAAATCTTGATATGGTCCATAATTAGTTGGATCTGTTATCCTTGGTGAACACTCGGGATTCTAGATAAACAGAGCACCATGTTGATCCGACAGAAGATCATAGTAGTTTAAGTCCACCTGTTACCTCATCTACTACTTCAACGGGTCCTGCACACCAATATCATCTTACATCAAACTACTTCTAGTTGTATAAAATGAAAACTAAACTATTTGATTTCAGAGAATGTTTTCAATCTACATTTTTGTTTTCAATTTCAATTAAGAGTCACCAAATTTTCATTTTATTTTCGGCTTTCAAAGATTTGTATAGAAAATGATAAAACACCTTTGTATTGTTTCATTTTCCTATTTCATATACAAATCTTTGAAAGTAGACAATAAAATTAAAATAGTACTTTGTAATTAAAAGTAACAAGAAATGATTTTTTTTTTTTATCAAAGTAAACATGTCTAAATTTGCATAAGCAAAAAGTTCACTGACAAGAGGAGAGTATTACCAAGGATTGCCATCACTGTTCTGGAATCTAGAACAAAAAGGAAAAAAAAAATGTAAATAAACTGCCATACGTATTAAATATATACCAGTAACTATATTATACAGATAAAACAAGTAGAATATGTATCGAATAACCAAAGTAAAGCCAATCATTTATCTAACTTTACTATTTAACATGGAAATCAAACAATCTTTTCTCACATGAGATAGACATATTATAGACTGTCCAAAAGAACCAATTTAGCAACTCCACTATTCAGAATGTCAGCATGAACCAAAATTTCGAGTACGAATTAAAGTTCAATATAAAAAAGGACCATGAGATGAGATGACCATTTAATTTCAGTGAGATGCTGGAAAAACTACCTCTAGTCGCAAGTCTAACTGTCCGTAGCTTCCTATGATGCATAGACACAGTAACACAACACAACTACTATTGAAATATATAAGATACAATATGTGCAAGATAAATGTACACACACATACATAAAGAATTCATAACACATAATAAATATATAGTTGCAATTCCAAAAATCTAAATGAAGTAGTTGTTGAACTGTAATAAAATAGAAAATTATAATCCATTGTTATCATAAATCATTGCCTACTGCCTACAAATAGGAATAATACGTATCTTGTCCTTGAATATCATTGGTAAAGTGGACAGCTTCAACATTGAGTTCATCAAGGGGCAATGTTTCTATGATTTTATCTATACAAGCATCTGTATCTCATCTGTCTTCATTAGATTTTCAAAAACAAAAAACTACGATGCTTCAAAGATACTGGTGAACCATCTAAGAGTTTCCATATCAGATACATATCCAAACATATACTTGAAGCAAATGCAAGAATCAAAGCTTCATAGATGGCTTCCATAGATACAGTCACACATCACACAATTTAATCAAGATCTATGGCAAAATGTGTTAGAGAGAAAGAGAAGATTCACTTAATCCAAGAGTGTATTGTCTTTTAAATAATCTTTTAAGAATTGAAAGTTCTCATTTACAAAATTTCATATTACATGATAAAAGCTACTCGATATCTATAAGCAACTACTTAATGGAGTTTTCAAATACTCACTTGGTGCAATCTGTGTTCTCCCAGCATCAATTGTGATATGGGTGGGTAACTTCAGAGATTTAGCCCTTTCCTAACTCATTAAGCAATAATTTACAAAAAACAAAACCTGCTTTAGATAAAAGGAGCCATTCATAAAAAGAATAATAAATAGGAAGAAAAAAGTGTAGCAATTGCATCATAGGGAAAATGATGGAAGAAGACAATGGAAATCAGATTAATTGGTTTATAATCTACTTCAGAGAAATTAAGTGTAGTCTACTTTTGGAGAAAGTAAAGCAATTGATGGAAGAGGAATTGATTCTGTTAGACAAAGATAATACCAATAGATAATAATGTCAAGTATATGGTGCATTTGAATAAGCTTTGATAAAGAGTGCTTTAATGATATAACATTTTCAGAAGCTACTCTTGCTTGCTGGCTTCCAAGGAAAAATTAAAACTATGTTGTCAAGAAACTATCACCATTTTTATAAACACGTTTTCATTAATTAACAATATTTATACCCTAGGAAAAAAACACAAACAAATGGCACCACAGTTTATATAAAACTAGTAGATAAACAACATAGTCTATAACTACTTGATTCTAATTATATTTGCGGATAACATTAAACCTTTTTATGCTATCCTTTTTTGTTAAAATTGAAGAGCTACCAATATTTGTCCTCACAGAATAACTGCACTACTTACTAGAGCAATCTTTACCGAATCAAATTTCATTGTGATCAAATAACAGATTAATGTATAAGGAATGCAAACAACACACTCTTTATTATTGGTTAAAACTCATTAGAAACTACAAAAATAATGAGTGAGACTCAAAAAACAAGAAGACACCAAAAAATTGTGTTTTTCAATAAACTTCAGCCGATAGTATCGAGTGCAAAAAAAAGTGTTCCGCTAACATTTTTCTTGATGCATTATACCAGCCAAGTACCTAGTACAATTTTTTAAATAGATTACACAAAAAAACTTAGCTAATGCAAAAAAATTGCCCTAAACAACACTCACTTGCAAAGCCAGCATATCTTCTTCGCTTTCAATTTTGACAACAACCTTTGGCTGCGCAGACATCTCCCACCTGCACATTGATATTGACAAAAACTTCCGAATGAAATTATACAATGTAGATTAACCTTCAAGTGCAATCAAGGTTACTGCGGTACCTATTCAACGCCTTTGGTGCTCGATGAAGGAGCTTTTTATAGAGACCTAACGTTGCATGACTGCCAGAAAAAAAAAAAAAAAAAAAAAAAAAAAAAAAAAAAAAAAAAAAAAAAAAAACAGAGAAAAGTATTGAGTTTGAACCTTTTATCATGTTTTCATTGAATAACAATAACATAAAAGGCCATAGAAATGAAATGAGAAAAAGATAAAGATACATGAAAAAAAAAACATAGACAACCAGATTAATAGAAGTCTCAAACTCAGCACATTCAAAGCTAATATTTTGAAAAACTACACACCTGCATTGAGCAGCAATCTTCCCTTTACCCATTTTAAGATCATTCCTGACAACGAGAATCTGCAGAAAAAGGAACGATTTTTTATGCTGCCCATTAAGATTGAGCACATGGGTTTGGAGAAAAAACAAAAGGGATTTTGAGTACCATCTTAAAATCATCGAGAATGTCAGCTAGTTGTTCAATCTGAAGAGGGTCTTTGAGTTTGGACTTACTGTTCCTCTTCTTATTGTGGGTGTCGTTGAGAAGTGCAGCATCGTTGTGTTTGGCCAATAATTTGCGTGAGAAGAGGAAAGTAGGAGGATACTGAGAACCAATGAAGTAACCCAAAGCAAGATAACCGGCACCCACCAGAATGGCACTCAACCATGTCAGTTCCATCAATGATTCAACGTTTTAGGGTTTCAGAGAAAGGGAAGAATAACACTCAATCTCAACCTTGGTAAATGGTCAATTTCTAATTACAAGTATAGTTTTTCTTTCTAAAGCTAGAAGACGAGCGAAATATATAATATATAATTTCAAAGTCTCTTTATGCTATTTCGAATAAAATAAATAAATCATCCTTTTGTATTTAAAAATACATAGTGTTGCACATTATATCTTTAAATTGGGGCATTTTAAAATGAGTTTCTGATTTTTTAATTGTTTTATTTATGTCTGAATTTAACCACTTTGTTTTAATATATCATTTAAATGTTTTTTTTTTAGACCAATCTAAATGAAATGTTTATGGAAATTTATTTAGAATTACTTAATTCAGAAAGCCAAACTCACAATGTTATATACTCTCAAGGACTAAATCGTAATTTAGTCTGATGTTGTCGTGTTTCATGTTTGGTTGATTTTGCTTTTAACTAATGTCTTGTTTGAAAAAAAGAATAAATAAATAAAGTAAAATTAACAGGTAGAATAGAACAGAGAAATAGATAAAAATAATAATGGAAATGGTTTGATTGAATATAACAATATATATATATATATAATCAAAATCAATTTTTAATATTTTTCCTATCTAAAGTTTAATTTTACTTTTATTATTTTAAGAAAGTTGTAAAAAAACACAGAAACAATGTGCTGCCATAAACTATTACAGAAAAGAAAAAAAAAACTTACTGGTAACATTTATATCATTATACAATTATTTGCTAATTTTTTTAATGTCATCTCTGAATTAGGTAATTTTATATCTTAATAAATAAAAAATAATTTATTCACTAAAATAAATAATTGAATTAAAACCTAACTGTTACATAATTTTTTCAATACTTTTCTCATAAAATTATATATTTTAATGTAATAAAAATACGAATGGAACGTATGTGTTTTTGTTATTAATTTTATAAAAAAATAAGTTTCTAATTTATACAATTATTTTGTTTTGGATCTATTCATATGCTATAAAAAGAACAGGGTAAATATGTTTCTGGAATATGCGTGAAGTGAGAAATAGATGTGTATGAGTATGCAGGAACAACAACTTACAGTGAATGTAATTCTAAACAAGGCGTGGAAGAAATTACATTGGAAACAAAAGTATTAACTATGATTGTTAGAAATGTCTTACAACATTTAGTATAAAATGTTATGATTTGTTGTGTTTTAGAACTATGGCCATTATATGATATGTCATTAGCATGAAAAGACATTACACACATGGCTTTATTCAATTTTACCTTTATTAACTAATGTAACCTTCAGTTGACTGCTTTACATAGTTTTTCAATTGGACTTTATCTTCAAATTTGGAATATTGAAAATAAATATTTAACAAAAAACAAACGTTGCTCTATTATATTTAAGTATATATATATATATATTAGTATACGTTAGCTTGATTAACTTATAATATTTAATAATAATGAACGTTGAAATTTAATTTCATAATTTATTGAAGGATACGTTATATATCACAGTATAATATTTTATAAGAATTATGAATCACATATGATGTGACGAGAGCACAATGATATCAATTTATTAAAGATAAAAACAAATATATTATTTAAATTTATATTTCGGAAATATTTTTATATTTATTTCAGATTTCATTTTACTATCACATTTAATTTAAAATTTAAACTTATTTTACTAAATTAAAAATGACTTCAAATACAAAATAATTCAAGATCATTTCTCAAACCGATATTTGACTCGCTAGTAGACAATTATTTTAATTTGAAACGGATAACAAGTATTTAAATATTATTTTTACTTTAATTTTATTTATCAATTAAATCACCTACAAAATTTTCATTTATTTGTTATATTTTACTATTTTCATAAATTAAAGAATATTATTTTTCACTATATTTGCTTTTGTTTTACTTTCTCACTAAAAGGAAAGGAAGAAAGATTGAAACTTTGAAATCAAATATAGAATGTCAGAACATCTGAACTACCTACAAATAACCAAGCATGGAACACAATATCACCACTAATGTGTTTCAAATCCAATCCTAAACCCTAATACCAACAAACAAAAAATAAAAAGGCAATTTAAAAACGGTAGTGCAAGGAAAACTGCGGTGGCGGGGCACCACATCCCCAATTTCCCATGAGCTTCTGTTTTCAATTTCATTTTTAATATTAATTATATTTATTAATTATTAATGATAGTGTTATTGCGTTATCCTCTGTAGCAGATATTTTGGCTTGTCCATGACCTTCGTTCACATGCTCTGGACACGACTACTGCGTCAGACACTAGCACGTGTTATTTCCCAATCCTTACGTCAAAACTGCTGATCAAGATTATGGCCAAGTACTAAAAATCATCCACAACCATCCAAAAGCAGAACAATTTCTTCCAAATAACAACATAAAAGTACAATAATATCACAGATCGCGGTTCATCCATAGTCATCAATGGTAGTTAATAATAGTGATTCAATTCTAGAATAAGAAACAACGAAGCGCGAATCGTAAGAGATTGAAAATGGAAAATAAAATTAGGCGAATAATAAAGGTCCTAGGGTTTTTATTGAAGGTAGCTCATCATTTTTATGTTTCGCATGACACACTCCAATCACTCTATCACCACCACATACTGATATTAAGAAACGAAGAAAAGGATTCAAAGGGAAGGGTTCGAAATGATCCATAACGCCACAATCCCCCTATAAGACGAGAAAAAAAAAAGGAAAAACAGACACCGAAAACACGACACAGATTCAGAGCCACCAGCACAGAGACAACCGCCTCGGGTCAACGCCGTCCATCTAGGACAGTTGACCACAGTCAGCGATGGCTACAGGCCTCGCGGTTTTGCCGGAGCTGGATCCGACCTTCTCGATCTCCTTCACCACGTTCAGCCCCTCAACGACCTGTCCGAACACCACGTGCTTGCCGTCGAGCCACTCCGTCTTCGTTGTGCAGATGAAGAACTGAGATCCGTTGGTTCCAGGACCGGCGTTGGCCATGGACAGAATGCCGGGGCCGGTGTGCTTCTTCACGAAGTTCTCGTCTGCGAACTTGGCGCCGTAGATCGACTCGCCTCCAGTGCCGTTTCCGGCGGTGAAGTCGCCGCCCTGGCACATGAAGTTCGGGATCACACGGTGGAAGACCGAGCCCTTGTAGTGGAGCGGCTTGCCGCTCCTACCGACTCCCTTCTCGCCAGTGCAGAGGGCGCGGAAGTTCTCGGCGGTGCGGGGAGTGGTGTCGGCGAAGAGCTCGAACACGATCCTACCGGCGGGTTGGCCGCCGATGGTCATGTCGAAGAAGACTCTAGGGTTTGGCATAGTTGCAGCGACGGAAAATGAAAGTCACAGTAAGGAAAGAGAAGAGGGATTAGGGTTTTGGTTGAAGTTGAGAACGACGAGGGAGAGAGATATTTATAGTGGCGCGTGATGCGAATGGCTCCAGAAGTGACCGTTTGATGGGACACGTGGCGAAGTGTGAGTGAAGTGGATTAACTATGGTTGAGTTTGGAGTTGACTAGGGTTAGTGAAGCGAATCCTATGTCACGGATATGCTCTTGTCATTATAGCAGCGAGTTTGATGGGTGTGGACTTTCATTTAATTTGTTTATTTGGTATTTAAAAAATGTGTTTATGAGAAGAAAAAAGAGAAAAAGAAAAAGAAAAAGAAAAGTGTTGATAATATATATGCTTTGCGTTAGAATTTTTTATTATTTTATTTGGTGGAGATAGCGTGAGAATTAGTCTATGGGGAGAAAGATGGGACGAATGAATGTGGACAAGGATTCATCAGAGGAGGGACCATGTACATCGCTCTTCCTTCTTTCAACATTTTTCTCTCTTACTTCCACACTGTTAGATTTTTATACCACAAAAACAGCTTAATTTTTTCTTTTATTTTTATCACATGCTTTTGATATACATTTTTGGCACTGGTTAAAGTTTTTTAAAATATAAACCACTTTTCGAAACGAAAAGTGAAACTTGAACCATTTGTATATAAAAAATGTGTTATTAATGTTATAGAAGTAGCTGACCAGACGCATTCATTACTGTATCAAGTCAATGCAGTCCACTTCAATTCCCCAAACTTAAGACTTAGATATTGCCATTTAACTTAAATAATAATAATAATAATAATAATAATAATAATAATAATAATAGGATATACTTATTTGTGTGTTGAAGCTTTAATTTCTAATTTTACGAAAAATATTTTTTTACCTTATCTTTTCACGACAGAAATGATACTTTATAGAGTCAATAATTGAAATAATTTTTTATAAAATTAAATATTAAAACAAAATTTTGGAATATAGAAAATAGAAATAAAAATACTTGTGGTCTCGAAGAATATAGAATAAAGTAAAAGCTTGTTTGTTGTCAAATCAAATAAGTAACCAGATTAGATATATTTCCCATCTTAGGAAAAAAAAACCAAACAAATAAAAGGTACATGAAAAATAAATGGAAAAGGCAAAGATTATGAAAAAGCTGAGGTGTGTGTAAGTTTCTGGTTTCATGGATGCCCCTCAATAACACTTTTTTTTTTTCCTGAAAAAAAGGCCTAAAGTCAGTTAATCATTTCAATTCAGAGATGCTATTATCACACAACTTATAAATAATATCTGGGAATGTGAGACAATTTGTTTCTATTATAATAATGATGACGAAGATGGATTGAAGTCTTAAGTTTTCTAAATTTTATATTTTTAATAAATATTCTTTATGTGCTAAAATAGTGTAATTTTATATTTTTAAAGAGATTAGGAATGATAATAAATATGATATTATTAAAAATAACTTTATCATCTCAATGAATACCTTATTTTCATTTATTATAAATAATGTTAATTTATGCATTAACATAACGCTTTTTCATTAGAAGTCTTATTTGAAAGCTCAATTTATCCATATAACGTGGTTTTTTTTTATAAGTTAGTCATTTTTATAATTTTTGTTTTAAGAAAATCTCTGAAAATGATCCATGAGACAAATTTCCGTTAGAAGTGCATTTTAAGATGGAGTTTTCCCTAGTGGATAAACAAATATGCACTTAGTCATTTGACATCTTTCAAAATTCAATATTTTGATTTCCAAATCAAACAAATACATTATTAGCACTTTAAACGCACAAAACTAGGGTTCCAGCAATTGTTGAACTGGGTTACTAAATCAGTTTCGCCTGTTTGAAACAACACTAAACAAATCAAAGCAAAAATACTTTTCCACTAATTTAAAATTTTTAGATAAATAACACAATATATATATATATATATATATATATATATATATATATATATATATATATATAT
>Ga0209700_100586_pt1 | contig 70258 bp, 27 predicted proteins | sample SiratroredBW_FD_187528 | JGI IMG/M metagenome (GOLD analysis project Ga0209700, IMG submission 187528) | Root nodule microbial communities of legume samples collected from California, USA - Siratro red BW (SPAdes) (version 2) | ecosystem: Host-associated > Plants > Roots > Nodule | place: USA... | reverse complement strand
TTTTTTTTTTTTTTTTAAATTTTTTATTTCTTCTCTTCATGAATCTTCCAATCTCTCATTTTTTTCACTCTTTTATATCTGAAATTTTACAATAATTGAGATCAAATAATTTTCTTTAACTCAAAATTCAAAATCTAAATTTATATCTAAAAACTTTCAAATTGGAGATAATTACTATTTTAAAACACGCTTAAACTCACAAGTACTCAAACTTTCTCATGTATAAAAACACTCAAAATTGACACTTATCTATATTATTGCTGACAATTGGTATTTTATTTCAAAGGTCATGTCCTTCCACACCATAACAAAATGAGGTAGTTGAAAGAAAAAATTGTTGCCTTCTTGATGTTGTTCATACTCATAAGTTTAAATCTTTTGTGCCTTCTTTTTTCTATCACATTCTAGCTCTGGATCAGTGGGCAGTGTTGATCTAAACCCCTTTCTTCGGTTGATTTTGCTATTCTCATATGCAAACTCAATGTGAAGTGTTTTTGTTTTGAAAAATCTTTTCCTTGAGCTGTTAGCTACTGCTAAAACCTATCTCTTGTACCAATTAAATCAAGCTGTTCATTACTGCTAACACCTATCTCCTCCATTGGAGCTTAGCTATAAATACTCCTGTACCTATCTTATTTCACAAGTTAATGAAATGAATTCAATTAAGTTAGTTACAAATTTCTCTCTGGTTCAGTTTGTTTCACAGATAGCGAATCTGAGTGATACCATTTTTTCAAAATATCGTATCATCACTATTTAATGGGGAATTCTCCAGGAGAACATATGATTCTGATCTCCAACTTTTCTCAGTCTAATAGTTTTCAGGGGAATGACGCAATGAATTATATTTGCTTTGGTTTCCATTGTTGCTGCATTCACTTTCACGCTTGCTTTTTGGTGTCTGGTTACTTTTAAATGACATAATTTTGATATATTGCTTTATTGATCATGCATATCATTGTAGGCCTGTTGGAGGATGTCCAAGGCTAGGTCATCTTTCTTACGGCATCAAACTTCAATTTTGGCAATACAATGCCTTTGGCGGTGTAGACAAGCAAAAAGAGAGTTACGAAGACTTAAACAAGTATGATTTTTTTCCTTTAGAGGGGACATGGAAGATCCCAAGTAGGAAAAAGTGTTCTTATTGTTGTTTTTAAATGTCTTTATCAGGAGGCAAATGAAGCTGGTGCTCTCCGTTTAGCCAAGAATAAACTGGAGAAGCAGTTGGAAGATCTCACATGGCGTTTGCATCTGGAAAAGAAAAGAAGGGTATTATTAACAGAAAATAGATTATGTTATGAAATGGTTGTATATTATTAACTGAATCATTTTGTTATTTTTTTTTTTGTTTATGAAGTTTTTTTGTTCTGCTTCACATTCTCCTAGATTTATGTGCTGTTGATGCCAACATTTTATATGTATTTATTTATTTGCTTATTATAAAGATCAAATGTTTTAGATGACTAGCTGACAATTTTAGCTAGTGTTTTCTGCTGCATGAATGAACCATTATTTTTCTATTTGTTTTCCAGTTTCTTTGCTGGTTATATTGTCTTTTTATTTTACCTTTCAATTCGTATCTGAAATTTGGACTGAATGTCCTACCTGTGACCAGTCATTTATCTGGCACCAGAGGCTTTGAAAACAAAATTTATTGGACTTATGAAGATTGTGCTTCACTGTGCAGGTTTCTAATGAAGAGGCTAAAAAGATAGAGATTTCCAAACTTCAAAAGATGTTGGAAGCTTTGAATCTTGAATTAGATGCTGCTAAATTGGCAAAAATTAATGAGTGCAACAAGAATGCTGTTCTTCAAAATCAATTAGAATTGTCAGTTAAGGAAAAGTCCGCTTTGAAACGAGAGCTAGTAGCAGTGGATGAATTGCGAAAGGAAAATGCTTTATTAAAGGTGCTTCATTTATGCTGAAGGAATGTGTTCCATTAATTGTGTTTGATTGTGATGGATAATAAATTTTGGTTATTCTCACCATATCCCTCGGCATGATTTTGGAACTTCTCTTTGTGGGATAAATTCAAGTTTGAATTAGAGTACATCAAACTGTTGTTTCACATTCTTGATTGTGTATTGTTATAAAATTCTCCATTTTTATTATTTACTGAGGCATGTTAGAATTTATAGTCCACTGACATGGTTTATGAGATAGATCATATGATAAATTAAGGAAGTTTTACTGTGAACTGTGAATGTGATGAGTAAGGTTACTAATTGAAGATAGGGTTATTGACGGATTGTATTAGAAAAGCTGGATTTAAATGTGAAAAGACGAGTTAAACATGGAGACAAGTTTGCAAGATGTTTAGTCATCATTAATATCAAAGAAAATGGTAGAAGCATAGAACACTCGTTTTTGGATGGACGGATTAACCAATGATAGAATAGTGTAAAGCTTTTGGGTTTTGTTTAGTTTCCAAGGTTAAACGGAATGATATGGGTAATTTAAAATCCCATCCATTTTTATGTTAATGTTCAGAGAAACGAGAGAAGTACCACGCTTAGTGCCTGCTCCAGGTTCTAGGCTTTTGTTTGCAGATGAGGGTTCAGGTGTTTTTGGTTCTTAGAATTTTCTTCTAATTGTATGAAAGAATAGAATCTTACCTTTTGTCTGTTATTTTTTTATAGCAACATTTCCATGGTTAAGGTGATTATCACGAACAGATTATCCCTAAACTTTTACATCTAAGATGCCCATTAATTGCAACAACCCTTTGGGCTTGAAGCATGGACAGTGCGAAGGCCCACCCTTGATTCTTGTTGCGAAATTTAACTTTTATCTATATTGAAAGGATTGCTTGTAATTGTGTTCTGTGTACACACATTATATTCTTATTTATAAGGAAGAAGAGATATACTAATAAGGAACAAAATCAACATTTAATGATGAGAAATATCTACTTTCATGAACTTCTGCGTTTGCTTACTTTCTCTTGTAAATTTAGTTATATCCTATGATTCATTCCCTTTCTTGAATTTCTAGGTTTCATTGGATGCATTTGAAAGGAAGTACATGAATTTAGAACTTGAGCTTATGAATGCTCAAAAAGGCCGGGATGAAAACATGGAGAAACTGAGGGAGTTTGAACAGAAGTGTTCTCAACTAGAGCAAAATGAAAAAAAGTGCCGTTTCTTTTTCCTCTTTTCTCATTCTGCAAGATGATTTAGTTGCTTAATGATGTTACATGTATTCATATAATCCTAGTTCATAATTTTTTTTTTCTGTAACTGTATTTAATGTACAGGCTTGAGGAAAAGTTAATGAGTTTGGAGGATGAAAATCGTGTGCTTCGTCAGAAAGCCTTAACTACCCCTCTTAAGAGTAACCGTCCAGGTCTAGCCAAGTCAATATCAGAAGTAAGTTTGTTTTGTCTGTTACTTTGCTATTCATTTCTTATCATTATGTTTCATTTTTTCAGGTAAATATCATGTTTAATAACTTTGTCATAGAATTGTGTTATATTAGCATTATTAGTTAACTTATTTTATTTCTGCAACAGAAATACTCGAGTGCAATTACCTCCCGCACTGAACGAAATACCATATTTGTAAGCTACTACTTTCTCATCTCCCCCTTTCGGAAGTAATCACTAAACAGTCATAATTGTTTTAATTTGCTATGATTCAGGAGTCACCCACACCCACAAAACTTATTGCCCCTTTTACATTAGGCATGACAGACTCTCGTCGATCTAAGTTAACAGCAGAGAAGCACCAGGTAGATCTTGTTTAATTTCTGTTCTGCCCTAAGGCCTAAACCTTTAGATTTGGCATCCTGCTATTTCAGTTTATGCTCAATCTAGAAGAAATGAGAAGAAGGAAAAATCATCTTCTTGATAGAAAAATAGGAGATACTCCCACCTTTTTGTTTTTTTCTCTATTTTATTGATTGGGTTGCTAGAGATGATTGTGCAAACATGGTTGGGATGACAGTTAACATTGTAATGCTTTAACACTACCATTTTATTGAAATAAGAAAACTATAATTGAGAGCTAGCATGAGAGTTGTGAGAACAAATTACTGAAAACGTGGTATGAGAAGGGGGTAAAATTAGTTCCTAGGTAGGATCCGTTTAGTATTGGGGTGGTGTAGTTATAGAAATTTCTACTAGTAAAGGTCAATTTTAGTTGTTGCAATTGAAGGGAAGCAAAATTTGATTATGATGTGGAAAGTGTATAAAATTTCATTAAGAACTGCCTGCTCTAAAATGGTGCTTGTGGATTTGGGTTTTGTGGTTGGAAAATTTACTATTATCCTGGAAAATTCAGTGTTTCTGACTATATAATTGTGCACCTTAAGCTGATAGAGACCGAATGTTTTGCAGGATAACTATGAATTCCTTTCGAGGTGTATAAAAGAAAATTTGGGATTTAAAAATGGTAAACCTATTGCTGCCCGTATTATATACAAATGTCTGCTTCATTGGCATTCATTTGAATCTGAGCGCACAACCATTTTTGATTCCATCATTGAAGGCATAAATGAGGCTCTAAAGGTAAATGTTGTGCCCTTTTTCTTAAAACTCGCTTCAATTATGTTTTTTTTGTTTCTCATATTTAGAATTTAGTTTAGTCAAATTTCTCTTGGCGTATTTTTCCATTAGTCCCGTATTCAATTTGTAGGATATATGTAATTATTTTACGAAATTTATTTGAGTTCATTCTGCATCAGGTTAGGGAGGATGACATTATCCTGCCATATTGGCTGTCCAATACCTCTGCGCTTCTATGCCTTTTACAGAGGAACTTACGTTCAAATGGTTTTTTAACTACCACTGCTCAGCGTTATCCTGGATCATCTGGTTTAACCAGCCGGACTGGGCATGTGAGTTATCTAGTTGAACATTTTGAATTGTATGTTTATTACTTGAACTATATATGTAATTTTCTGTGACTACGTGGATGATGATCCACTTAGTTCAAGTTGCATTTCGTTTTGACTAAATTGTGGGCTTGAATGGATTAAAATGGTATAGGAAGATAGGTGACGTGCCACTTGAGATTTAAATGGTATAGATTTACCAAGGATTATAGATACTTGATATTTAATTTTTAACCTATATACATATAAATGCTTAAAAATAAAGTTGCAGATATATTCATAATTAATATTAAAGTCATATTCTAAAATACATTTTCATCATTAATTTAAAATAATAATGAGAAATGGCAACAGTGGAGTGAAGTTGAAAAAAAGGATGATGATATTTATATAAAAAGGAAATGGAGTAAGCTATCACGAAAGAATATCAGGTGTGAAGCATAGTGCCAATAGGCTGGGGGATGGGGAACTTTTTGAGGTGTGAAAAACAGTAGGCAACCCAAAACAAAGGTGCCTCAGACGTCATTTAGGTTGCAGAAGTTAAGAAATATCCTGTTCTTTCTCCTCGGTTTTCTGAACTGATAAAGATTAGAGGTGGTAAAAGGCAATGAACTAAATTCTGGGAAAACAAAGGATAGCATTGTCATATAATAAATTGTGTAAGTGGTTTAGATTTGAAAAAGAAGAGTAGAAGCTTAAAAGGACATACACAGTAAAAGCTAGCTGCGAATGTTGCACATGTATCAGAAGTTAGATCCACAATATTAGAAATATAGGAAAGTCAAAAGAGAAAGAAGAAAGAGACAGAATAATGGTTAGCATACAAAATAAAAAGATTACAAGGAAATGTAAACAGAGAAGAGAAGGTAAATAAGTAGACAAGGAAAAGAGTTCTGGTAGAACAGAGGAAACTTCAATGGGGTGAGCGTGGTTGAAAGGAAAATAAATGGCATTAGCTGAAATGGATGTATCTTTCAAAAACAGGGCAAGCTTGGCTATTATATTTATGTGATATCAATGTTTGTCAGAAAATGGATGACTCACTGCTGAAGTGGGAACTGACAATGACAGCACTATTGTCTGCAGTTTGGCTGCTGTTCAGCTAAGATTTTGGTTGGTATTTGCATAATGCAGATGCTTACTTTCCCGTAGTGGCCAACAGCAGTGACGCTCGTTCACAGGATTTCAATGACACTATTATCCGCTAACAGTAACAATGCTATGCTGTTGAAATTTTATTTCCCCTTACAGTTTGTGTTTGTTTCTGAACAGTAGAAACTAGAAAATAATAAGAGATATTTTGATTAATCACATTCTCGGTTGAAGCTTTTTTTGAAGTCGAGGTGTAAAAGAAGAAACATTGTAAATAGAAAAATAAAGAGAGTTCTTATTGAACAAATTCATAGAATTGGAAATAAAAAGAGTTCTCCAGCTGAAGAAAAAAACTCAATATCAAAGATTGAGAGAAAAAGTTATTTATTTATCACATAAGGGACGAGACATTGCTGTAGTTAGTGTGGTAAGCTAGTTTATGCATTATCAGATAGCAAGACACTGGTAAGCAATTGACAAATTTCAGTACTTGAAGTCAAGTTTAGGAAAGAAGGTACTTTGACCTTGAAGATATATACTCTGGGAGGCTACGAAGGTTTTTCTACTCACATAAAATCTACCTTTAGGATTGTACGTTTTGGAGAGAAAGTCCATTTACCTAGAGAAGCAAAAAACAATATAAGGTATTTTGTTCAAGTGCAGAAGCTGAATTTCAAGTCCTTGCTCAAGTGTGTGATGAAGATCATATTAGATGACCTCATGATCGTTCCTCCTAAACTAGGACAATTTTGTTAGGACCAAACATATTAAAATGATAGATACTTCTTGAAAGATAACTTTAACAGTAGCCTAGTGGTTACTATCCATCTCCCTATTGCACTTCTATTAGTTAAACATCTTCACTAAGGAACTTCCTCATGGCAGATTCCAAGATCTTGTAGGCAAGTTGGGAATGATCGTATTCTTTTACCAACTTGAGGGAGAATGTTGTAAATAAGGAATTATTATAATAAAAATATTCCTAGAATATATACATTCATTCCTATACTTTTTTAGGAGAATGTGATTGTTGCAAAAAAAGGAGTTGAGAATGTAATTAATAAAATATTTATTTATTTCCTCTCATTTCTTAACTTTTTTATTACTAAGTTGGACCTACATGTAGATATAAATAATGAAAGGACACTTTGTCATTGGTGTTTTTCTTTTTCGGATGATAGGAGAAAATTGAGATTAAAATATAGTAAGCTTATTGGTGTTTTCCATTTTACACTTGATCTTCATATGTTCCCTGCTTGTTTTGTATCTTCCCCTGATTTTAGTTTGGTGGTATTTCAAGGGATCAAAATCTCCGTTGCAGTTTATAGGATATGATGATGGTGTATCTCATGTGGAGGCAAGATACCCTGCCATACTTTTTAAACAACAGCTAACTGCTTGTGTAGAGAAGATCTTTGGTCTTTTACGTGACAATTTGAAAAAAGAGCTTTCTCCACTGCTGGGATCATGTATTCAGGTGACATTTCTTACACTTTTGTTATAATCCTTTGGAGATGTTACTTGTGGCTAAACTACCATGTCAGTTGTTGAATTTGTGCTTTTATTCTTGGTTCTTGTGGTCATAACTCAACACATAAGAGAAGGTCATAAGACAGTTTGTCAAACACCTTTTTCTTGTCTGAGAAAGAGGGAGTTATCAAAAATCTCTGACTAAGTTTATTGTTTCCTGAGTCAGTTTGACTTGCTTTAATGTTTTCAGCAGAACCAATGGTTCACCCATTTGCTTTCAATCTATTTTCCATTTAACTTTGTTATATGTTGGATGTTCTATGTGATTTTGTTGCTGGGTGTGGATACTTTGTAGGGATATGCTAGGGGGCACCTAAGGGTTGGAGTTTATGGACAAATATGAAGAAACAGTTATATGATATTACTGTTATGCTTGTGGTTGAAAAGCTGATTATGGTTTGTACAATGAACCATGAAATTTGATTTTCAGTGTTTGGTTTTTCCATTATGTTTGTGATGGCGTGAAAGGTCAGAAGCAAGGGGTTCATATAGGAAGAAAAAACTAGGCGAATTTACAACAGAGGGAAGCCTTTTTTCTGACTTGAATTTTCTTTTCCCCACTTTTGGAAACCAATTGTTTGATTTGACCATTGCTTCAATGACAGTATTGACTTTTATGATAACACTGGAGATTGTGTTTTTTCGGTGGGTGTAATGAGTTTTCCACAACAATTTCAGAATTCAGTCTGTCTTTCTATAAATGGTAAACATAAGTGTTTTGTGACTAACATAGAGCGGAGAATAACGGATTAAGAGAACAATTAAGCTTGAGAGAGCTTTCTTTGCTGATTTGTTGAATAGGAAAAAAAATCTAAGTCTGAAATACAAAAGGTTGAGGTAAAAGATACGTATTGATCTTAGTAATTAGGGAAAATGTGTACAACTGATACTTAAAGATATTTTCCATTATTACCCATTATTAAGTTTCCCTAAATTGTACTTTCAATGTTTCTAAAAAAGGATTCACATGTGTGATTAAACACACAATTCACAACAATTTGAAAAGAAAACCTAAATCCTAGACAGGTGACCGAGAACATCTTTACAAAGCATTCTAGAAGACAATAATGGATTTCTATCTAACATTCCTTTCAAGTTGAAGCATATAGATTGTATACATCGGACTTGTAACATATGAACTCAATTTGAGGTGCCCTTAGAGACTTGGTTAGATCATTTGCAAATTGATCATTGGAGTTTAAATTTAATTATAATTTCTTTGGACATTAACTTCTTTCAAACAAAATGACAATCAATTTTTGTGTTTAGTTCTTTTGTGGAACATGGGATTATAGGCTATCTGAAGTGCTGTTTGATTGACACAAGAAGACTTCATTTATTGAATCGCATCAAATTTGAATTGTTGGATTTGATCCTCAAAAGTTTGCATGTGATTGAGAAGAATGAATCAAAATAATAAATTGAAGAGATTTGAGATTCTAACAACAATGATATGATAATAAATAAAAGCATTCCTAATGTATATACATATATATATATATATATATATATATATATATATATATATATATATATATATACATATATTCTTGATTATATAAGATCAATTTTTGTATTATTATAATTATAACACTCCCTCTCAAAATAGTGTGTGCCCTGTATGTTTGACATGTTGCAACAAAATAACAGCTTTCCAAAGTATTCTAAAAGACAATAAGATACTTCTTCTAACATTTTTAAAGTATCAAATCTTTTATTTAACTGTCTACCTTTGTTAATGTTTGCTTATGTTTGATTTTACAATTTATTGTTTTTTGATTAGGCACCAAAAACAGGACGAGGAGTGCAAGGGGCAAAACTGTCTAAATCTCCTCGTGGGATTCCCCAACAATCATCTGGTGGTCAGTGGGATAACATTGTCAAATTTTTGGATTCACTCATGAGCAAACTTCGTGGAAATCATGTATGTTTTATTATTTCAGTAGTCTTGATTTTGTTAATGTGTTTGATTCATTGTATACATTTCTCCATTTGTTGTATTCGATCATATCCTTTATCAATGGTAAGTAAAAGTATAGATGAATTTTAGTCTTGTTTGTAATTCATTTTTCCATAGTCTTGTATTTGGAAAAGCATTCTACAGTCACATGTGACATAATTGGCATCTAAGGCTCTAGTCAAACCTGATCAAAAGCTAGAGTGAGTGCCCCAGGGTGGCCAATAGGCGGACAGTCATTGACTTGCATATATAAAAGAAAATGTTCAATCCATTATGCAATACCTGATGAAAACCCTATTTTTTTTATTTTGAATTATTGGGATTTTCACATTACCATAATCAAATATTTCATTATGCAATTTGCTTCTTAGATTTTCTTCCCTATTATACATTCCATTGCCTTTTATAATCTATATTTGTTTCCTACACATCTATTGAGAAATTATACTGAGGAAACTACATGTTGCAATATGGATAAAAGACTGTTATATTGTTCTTCGAGATGTAAGTTTAGTAAGAGGCATGATAAAACTGGTTTTTGGGGGTGAACAGAAGACCATACCATATAACGAGTCACATCTTGGATTCATCATACCATGACAAAGAAATAAAGTAAATTCTTATTTCCTAGTAATATGACTTAAGGGAGAATGAAAAAATGACTATTAAACATAAAGAAAAAGAGATATAGGAATAATCTCGTTGTTGTAAAATGAACACGTAGGGTTATAAATTTATTGATATTAATTATACAAATATATAGGCTAAGCCCATTACATCCGACACTCCCCTTCAAGCTAGTGCATATAATTAATTTTAGGTCCTCATCAAGATTTATTAAAAATATCTAAAAATATTTGCTAATTGATCATTAAAGCTAATCTTTCGGGATCTGAGAGAGACTCTCCCTAATTAAGTAGGAGTTTGGCTTTAGGATCCATGGTTGTGTCAACAAATTTTGAATTCATTAACCCAATTTCCTCCAAAATATCCAACACATACTTCCTATGAGAGATAACAATACCATTGTTGGATTGTGCTACCTCAATCCCTAAGAAATATTTGTATTTGCCAAGATCTTTGGTTTGAAAGTGGTGAAAAAGGTGTTGTTTTACCTGAAAGATGGCATGGTGATAATTGCTTGTGAGAACAATGTCATCAACATATATAAATAGATGAATACATCTAGCACTTGAGTGACGGTAAAAAACTGAATGATCTGTTTCACTGGGAGTCCTACGAAATTCCCGAACAACATTACTAAACTTCCCAAACTAGGCCCTAGGAGACTGCTTGAGGCCATATAAAGATTTTCGGAAACAACATACCAATCCAGAAGACACTCCTGAGCAACAAAACTTGGAGGTTGCTCCAATACAGAGAAGAAGAATATTTTCTTTATCAGATGGAGACGCAGGAGAAGTAGGTGACATTTGATGAAATGAAATAGCGGTTAAGAGAAGGTGAGAAACATTTATATCTTTATCAAGATCTAGTGAATCCTAAAAGACACATTTGTGTGACTTAGCAGATAATTTATCAAGAACCTATGACCAAAGCATGTAGACTCTAAAACTTTAAGGGGTAAGGGATGAAGGGGTAAGGCATTATCACTACATAAGGTTCAAATAAAAACTCCAAATTGACTTTTAATTTCATTATAAAAAGATTGAACTTTAGAAAACAATTCAAAATGATATTTCATTATAAACAACTAAGTATATCTTGAATAATCATCAATAAAAGTAACAAAATACTGAAATCCTAAATTGGATTTAACTTCACTTGGTTCCTAAATTTATGAGTGAACTAAGGCAAAAGGAGACTAAACACATTATAAGACATTACTAGTAAAAGAATTACGACTGTGTTTTCCTAAATGACATGACTCACAAGAGAAACTTAGAACAAGTTTCTGCATCTTGGCAAGACTAGGATGACCCAGTTGAGCATGAAGAAGAGATGGAGAATCCTATACCATGCCAACATGTGTTGATGTTTGTAGGGGATAAAGACCATAAGACTCCTATCCAGTGCCTATCATTTGTCCTGAACTCCGGTCCTGTAAACAAACATAATTTTTGGAGAAAGGGATAACATAATCAAAGGAACGTGTGAGACGACTAATAAATAATAAATTAAGGGGCGACCTAGGGAAATAAAGAACATTATCAACATGTGATGAGACCTTATGGGCATTAGTCGTGGTAACGAAAGGTAAATAACCCGAAGTAGACAAAGAAAAAAAAAATTGTTACCAGTATTGTGATATATGGCAATGGAATGATGGGAAGTTAGGAGAAAATTTTAATCAATTAATATACTAATTGACAGTGATTACAACTGTTTGTTGGGTCCACCACATCATATGACTGCAAATAGAGGCATGCATAAACCATAGAATTGAGGTTGGTTTGGTGTGTAGATTATAAAGTAATTCCTACTTCCTATCCTAGTAAAGTGAGTTAAGGTTGAATGGAAAAGTGAAAATGGAATGATGGGAAGTTGGGAACACATTGTCATAAATAATATACTACATCTTAACATATTGTTTACAACTGTTTGATCAAACCTTGAAGCTTTGAAGTGACAATTTGGCTTCTGTATAAACCAATAATTTATAATCGACCTATCAACAGTAAATTCATGGTAGTTGAATCAAAATACAAATGATGCTTCAGAGTGGCTATTTTTTGAATTGTGAATTGTTTAATGTTACGAGTTATAAGATTCGTAAACATTAAAAGGAATGACATGTACTTAAATATAAGACATGAACACCTGAACTATGTTTGGAAAAAATAATTGTTTTTGATAATAATCACACTGATTATGTTTTCATCATCTTTATTTGTAATAATTAAATCCTTTAAAATAAAGAAATAAAAATATGCTAAAATGAATAGGAGGATTCTAAAGATATATTTTCCTGATTTCTATGGTGATATTGAGGTTATTTTTATCCTAATAATCTACTATTTACAACATAAACATGTAAAGATATTATTAATTAGTAAAAAAGAGTAGTTATATCTGTAGTGTTAGATGTAACGGGCACAATCCTATGTGCTCAATACACACGAGGGATTCAATCCATGCCTCTCCATTTCTCTTATCTTAATATGTATTTATGCTGCACAATTTCAGCAACACAACCTCCATGAAAGTACTTCTGTTGTTGCATAAAATTCCTAGAACAATGGCTACATGCTTCTAAACAAATTTTACATTATTGTCATCCAAAAAGTAAGTGTCTGCCACTGTATATTTACCACAAACTATGGTTGTTGCTGCTACCCTACACACCAAATAGCCTCAAAGCAAAAAATCTTTGGAAATCATTCATATTTAATCTTCTTCCTATCTAGGATCTATGCCACTCGAGATTATGACCGAGTCTAGAAGTGAGGAAAAGGAAAAATAATTAGTGGGCATGGCTGGGGAGGTAAAAGAACAACAGTTTTGCTCACTTTCTGCTCAGATTCGCACAAAAAATCAAATAGATGTGGTTTTTTGAAACTGGGTTCTGAAAACCGACCAATTTCAGAGTGTCACCCATGTGCAATTCAAACAAGAATCATGATTCATGTGATTCTGACTGTGATTTGAAAGATACAAGACCAATTTGAGAGCGAAAACGAGTGTTGCAGAGATTTGTATTACGTTGGTAGATAATCCTACTATACTTACTACCATGGTGAAATTGTACACTTCATTGCAGTCTATGGTATCTGATGCATTCTGGATGTTGATTTTGTGGTTTGGAACATGTGTAGTAATTTTGGAGTACAAATAAATGATGAATTCTGTGGTTGTGGATATTACTGTTCTATTAGTGCTAACAAGTTTTAACCATTCACGATGTCTAACTTTTATGTCTTGCCTAAAATTTACTTGCTCAGGTGCCATCCTTCTTCATTCGTAAACTAGTTACCCAGGTGTTTTCCTTCATCAATATTACACTCTTCAACAGGTAAAAACCATGATTGTTCTTGTATCTTAATGTCACTAATTTACTTTGTTTCTTATTTTTCCTACGTTCAGCTTTTTCATTTTTTTAAATTCCATCATTTTTTAGTCTTCTTTTGCGTCGGGAATGTTGCACTTTCTCAAATGGTGAATATGTGAAGTCTGGTCTAGCTGAACTGGAGAAATGGATAGTCAATGCAAAGGAGGAGGTAGACTGAGATTGCTTATGCTTTTCAAATTTTAGCTTTATGGGTTACTAAGTACTTGTTAAATGTAGTATGCAGGGACATCCTGGCATGAGCTCAATTACATACGACAAGCTGTTGGGTTCTTGGTATAAAAACTGTCTTATTTTGGTTGGACTTGAATGGTGTCAAACAGAGCTGCTATACTTTCCTTTGTTTGAATTATGCAGGTAATACATCAGAAAAGAAAGAAATCTTTGGAAGAGATTCGGCAAGATCTTTGTCCGGTAAGCTTGTTATATTATCATACTGTCCAGTATGATTAAAATATTCTCTAAAATCTGTTATTGCATACTATTCATCCGACTTCAGTTTTTCCTGTGTCAATTTTTCAAGTCATCATTCAAGATGTAATTTTGTGTTACAATCACGAGGTGCATGGGCCACAGTTATTTTAGTCCAGTTGTTTCTAACAGATTAAATATGTAGGTGAAACTCCTTACATAAAGAAATTTTATGATACGAAACCAATATATGGATGTTAATCTGATAGGACACTGAAAATAGATTACATTTTATGAATTTGTACAAAATCTTCTATCGCTGTTATATTGACGTTGAGATTATGAGAATGCCAAAAGACAAATGTGTTTACACATTTCCTTAGATCACTCAGTAATGAAAGAATAAGGATAGGGCTTACACTCCAAGGTGCACTCCTTTTTTGTCCTCTTACTCTATCTTTCCACCGAATTCTCTTCTTTCAGCTTCCCTCTCCAACCAATTTCCTCTCTATTAACATCATAACAGCGAAGGAATTGACTAAAAATTTACTCAATTATTAATAGTAATACATTTATTTGTTGAGAAATTTCTTTTCAAGACAATTAAGCAGGTATCTTCATTAGCAGCGCTTCTCAGGTTTAACTGTTCTAAGAATATGCAACAAACAGTTAATGGCCTTCCTTCCACTGTTGAGGGAGCATGTTTGGTTTCATTCGTTGCATAGATCTTCCTATCATCCCATTTGTTAGTTTTAGAATCTTGTACATATGTTAGAATCTTATAGATGACTGTAGTAATTGTTAATGTTAGGATTACAATTAATTGGATTCTATATTTTGATGTTGTTAGCCTTAAATAAGGTAAATGAACATTCTATAATTATGTTTTCTCCCCTATAAATTGAATAGCTCTACTATAGTCTAAGCTCACAGAATGCATCATCAGCCTTCTCAATTTTACTCTTCCCAACATGTTTACTAGGGTTTGGCAAGAAGACAACTCTAGTCCATGCTTTTATTGTGGGCCCATTGCGCATAGGTGTAAATTTTTTAGATATCATGTATGTTTTTCAGTTTCTATTCTTTTGCTGTTGTGTTTCACTATCCACCAATGGAGACATTCTAACAAGTATTTTACAGCCAACAAATGGCATCGCATTGGCATGCGATGTTCAACTCCAGTAGCTTTTGTGTCCTTTGAGCATTTTTGCTCTTCAATCACTACACTCTTTTGCAGTCATCACACCCTTTGAGTATTTTTGCTCTCTTGTTGCCATTGTGCTCTGCGAGCATTTTTTTGCTCTTCAGGTAGTCTTGCATATCCAAGCATTTTTGCTTTCTAATGGTTATTGCGTCTCCAAGCATTTTAGCTCCTATACAATTGTTGCACTCTCTTAGCATTTTTTATCTATCCAATAACTGTCATGCTCTCCAAGCATATTTTTTGTTCTTTGGTAATTGCTATGACTTCTTGAGTATTTTTGTTCTATGATAGTTGTTGTGCCCTATGACCTTTTGTGTCTTTTGAGTAATATTTTGCTCTTCAACAACTATTATGAGGATTTTGTTTTTAACTTTCCAATCAGCTACCTTGTCCTCTTACACATTTTTGCTCTCCTACATTTGCTACACTCACCAAATAGTTTTTCCCTCCAGAACATTCTTATTTGCTCTTTGCTAGTCACTGTGTTCTCTAACCTCTAACATGACCTTATCTCGTTGTTGCACAATCTTAAGTCTATGATCTCTGTGTGTTTCGGCTTCCATTGTTGAGCACTATCACAACCTTCATTGTTGCATCATATCCAAGTGTTTATCAATCTCTCTGTGATGGCCGAAATTGAAACTAGAGACAAGCCCCACAATGTGGAGGAATTGCAGGATGTTCTTTCAGCCTATCAGTTGAATGCAAAAAATTATCTCAAGAGGTCTCAACTCATTAAGGCCATCTTGAAAGGGAAGGAAAGGCTAGCCATTTGAATGATGATGCTCCTGTTGAAGATGATCCTACTTTCAAGTCCTGGGATGAAGAAGACTATGATAATGGTGTGGTTATGGAATTTAGTGGTTCCTGAAATCAGTGACACATGTATGTTCTTTAATTTAGCCTCTTAAAAAGTGGACTTTAAACCTAATTCAACCTTACAAAACTGGTTTGTAAGGTGAGGTTTGCACTCACTTATAAAATACAAAATGACCTTATATTTAGTCGATGTGAGATCTCTAACACACCCCTCTCACGCTGAGACTCTTGAGACTAAATATTTATGGGTGGTTTGATAGCGAATGTCATGATAGGCCCATCAAACCTTTCTAGGATAGGCTCTAAATGACTCTGATACCACTTGTTGGGAAAGTCGAGGAGGAAAACACCGGAGGAGATTCAAACAAGAATGAGACCTGAGCCAAATCCACATAACAGATTGCCACCACTTTTAACCCAAAACATTAAGACAGTGGGTTTGTGGATCTTTTTTTTTATATGTCACTTAATTCCATCACTTTTATTCAATGGGGAACTTAGACTCATACTAGGATTCCTAACAATTTCTCCTTCATGTGAGAGTCTCTTCTACATCGGTACATTTCTTTTGAGCGAAATATTTTTAACACAAACATCTTACTAACGACCCTTACTTGATTACTTGTACCGTAGTTCCCATAACAGAACATGCTTGTTTGAAACTTTCGTTATAGGGATCAAATTGTACTTGTCTGAACGGATCACTAAGGCAAACCATCGGCTTTGATATCGTCTTATGAAGTGGACTTTAAGCTTAAGTCAACTTAACAAAACCAGCTTGTAAGGTGAGGTTTACACCCACTTATAAACTATAAAATGACCTTATCCCTAGCTGATGTGGAATTTCCAACACACCCCTTCACGTCGAGATTCTCTAACTTGTGTTTGATACTAGATATTTATGGGTGGTCCGATAGCATTCTGTTAGTGGTTGGCATGATAAGCCTTATCTATTGTCGATATGGGATTTCTAATACAATCAAAACAATATGGATTGCAATCAAACTTATTCTAAGGCAAAAGATGTTGTACAAATATATGATGTAAAGGTAAAAGCCATGGCTGTGAAGTAGGGTACCAAAACTGTCATTGAATATGCTAATCAACTTAAAACTTTGAGGATGGAATTGGATCACTATAGGGTCATTAAGGCCACGTGTTATTAGGATTCAACAATTTTATGAGAATAAATTGAGCAGGATCGGGTGTATGATTTCTTGGTGGGCCTAAACCAAGAATATGATCAGGTCAGAATTCAAATTTTGGAAAAGAAGAAGGTTCTAGGACTCAATGAGGTCATGGCAATTATTCATAATGAAGGAAGTAACAGGAGCCTAATGGTGGAGACTCCTATTGCAGGAAGTTCAACAATAATTATTGAAGGAACAACAACCATAGTTACAAATCAAAGGAAAGGAGTTTCCTTTCCAAAACTCGAGAAGAAAAATGAAGGAGTATGGTGTACTTATTGCAAAAGCCATGTCACACTAGAGAAAAATGTTGAAAATTGCATGGAAAACCTCAAAGCAAAGATTGGGGATACAAAGGTGGTCCTCCAAAGATAGGGGTTTAATCAGCTCATGTTATTGTTGTTCCCCATGTTGTTCTTGAAAATCAAGGAGTTGTCCCACAACTCAACCATCAAGAGCTAGAAAGAGTCCCTCCTTAGTAATTTGGAAAAACCCATAGGTATGTGTTCATTGACATCTTCCAGAAAGTTACAATTTTCTATTGGATTAATGTTTAGACTCTGGAACCACAAATCATGACCCTATTTCCTAAATATTTTTCCACGTATTTTGCATGTCCTAACAACAAAAAGTTTTCCACAGCTAATGGAAACATAATAACACAGCGGCTCGAGGAGATTTACAAATAAACCCAACCATAACACTAAAAAATGTTCTACATGTTCCTAAATTGTCCACAAACCTGATATCCATCCAAAAACTTGTTAGCAAAACACAAATGTGTGCCCTTTCCTCCGGTGAGCAATAAAATAAGTAATTCTCCTTTTTTTCTTGTTCATGATGTGAGGTCCCTCTAATGTTTATAATATTTCAGAAGCTAAATGGTTTATTACTTTTATTGATGAGTGTACAAGAGTAGCATGACTTTTCCTCCTTAAACACAAATATGAGGTTAGTCCTATTATAAAATTTGTATCATTGATTAAAAATCAATTTGGGTGGTTATCAAGAAACTTAGGCTAATTATGCCAAAGATTATTTTAATCATACATTACTCTTTTTCAAAAGGAATAAATAATTCATGAATCCTCATGTTTATGTATACCCTAACAAAATGGAATTGCTAAATGGAAAATTGGGTATCTTCTTGAACAGACAAGGGCACTCCACTTTTAAAATAATGTTTCAAAAAGATTAACAAATTACCTTTTACTGTTTTGTCTTTAAAATGTTCAATGGAGGTGCTCCACTATAACTATACTCATGACCTTCCACCTACGATATTTGGTTGTGTTTAATATGTCCATGATCACAAACAACAAAAGGGAAAACTAGACCCAAGGGCAATTAAATGTACTTTCTTAGATTACTATGTCACCCAAAAAGGCTATAAATGTGTTCATCCTCCTTCCAAAAAATTCTTTGTATAAGGGATGTCACTTTCAATGAGTGAATTAGTTATTTTAACCATCCTCATCTTCAAGGGGATTTAAGTGAAGATGATGAGCCTTCTTTATATTTCCGAATCTGTTTTTTGGACCAGGAATTGAAAAGACTAAAAATCAAAAGAATACCACTTAAATAATCCAGTTGAGAGGGAAATAATAGAGGTAAATCAAAATCAAATTGAATCTCATGCCAAAATTCTAATTCTACAAAACCATTTAGACCACATGTTGATACAAAATTTGGGAAAAAGTTTGTGTACACCCGTACAGAAAAGGTCATTCTAGAATCTGCTTATGTTCAAGAGTTCAATCCTATCCCATTACAAAAGGTACATTTATCTGTACCTATAAATCCTAGTTCTACTAACTGTGAGGGAACTTCCTTGTGATGAATCAATTGCACAGAATTTAGATCTCCCAATTGTCCTTAGGAAAGGAACTAGAGCCATGACTAAACCCTCTTACTCCTTAGCAAACTATCTATCCTTTGAAAAATTCTCTCCTACAAATAAAAATTTTCTAACAAGCCTAAACACAACAACTATACCCTCTTAGACATTAATTGACAAAAAATGGAAACAAACCATGGATTTGCAAATGGAGGCACTAGAGTAGAAGCTAGTCACCCTACCACTTGAAAAAAAGCCTCCTGGGTGCAAGTGGGTTTATACAGGAAAGTACAGGGTGGACCATTGAGAGGTACAAGGCTAGACTAGTAGCCAAAGAATTCACTCAAACATATGGAGTGGATTACTTGGAGACTTCGGCACCAATTGCAAAAATGAACATGGTCAAAGTAATTTTATCTTTGACTACAAACCATGAGTGGAACTTTCAGCAATTTAATGTATAAAATGCTTTTCTACATGGAGACCTTGAAGAAGAAATATACATGAAAGTACCACCTGGACATACAAGGTAGATTGAGGCCAGCATAGTATGCAAACTGAAGAAAGCACTGTACGGGTTGAAAAAGTCACTTAGAGCATGGTTCTAGAGGTTCACCATAGTCATAACGAGTCTTAAATACAAATAGAGTCACTGGGAGCACACTTTATTTATCAAGCATTCTAATTCTGGGGGGTAACGATTTTATTGGTCTATGCGGATGAGATTTTACTATTATTGGAAATGATGAACATGAATAAAAAAAAGGATCTTGAAATATTTGGGAAAGTTGAAATATTTTCTAGGAGTTGAAGTTGCTCATTCCAAGAAAAGGATCTTCTTATCTCAACAAAAATATATTACTAACTTGCTAAAAAAAAAACAGGTAAATTAGCTGGCAAACCAACAAGCACACCGGTTGATCCAAATACAAAGTTAGGATAGGAAGTGCAGAGGATGGTGTGACTGCAGATAAAGAAATGTACCAAAGACTTGTAGGAAAACTTATTTATCTATCTCACACTAGACTAGATATTGTTTTTGTTGTGAGCTTAGTAAGCCAATTTATGCATCAACCAAAAGAAGCACATTTACAAGCTACTATTAGAATCGTCAAGTATTTGCAAGGAAGAGGAATTTTGTTCAAAAGAAACAAGAATGCTAGTCTTGAAACATATACTAATGTTGATTATACAGGTTCAGTGTTGGATAGGAGGTCAACTACTGGATATTGTACCTTGGTGGAAATCTATTAACTTTGAAGAGTAAAAAACAAAGTGTGGTAGCTAGGTCTAGTGCTGGAACAGAATTCGAGCAATGACTCAAGGAATGAGTTGTTATGGTTGAAGATTATACTATAAGACTTTAAGATGAAGTAGGATGGACTTGCATGCTACAGCTTGAGAGAGTATTAAAAATATGATATGAAAGAATGGGATATATCAAATTGATTGTCATTTTGTTAGAAACGAAGTCATGTCCTAGAAAATAAGTGATGACCGAGGAAGTATCAACTAGCATATATATTCATTGAGTCACCAAGGGGTCCTCATATTAATTACAGATGTGTAAAGTTAGGTGCATATGACCTACATGCTCTACCTTGAGGGAGTGTTAGAATCTTGTAGATACGTTAGAATCATATTGATATAGTCACGGTTGATATTAGGATAATTAGAGTGATTCAATATTTATGTTATTAGCCAACAATGGTGTAATTGATCATATAAATCCAGTAGCTTTATTGTTATTATGTGCCTTCTCGATTTATCTCTTCTCAACAATTAGCATATGTCCAATGCCCTGCATATGTTATGAATACAAAATTCTTGATGTACAGTTCGTCTAAGCATATAAAATTTGGAAATAAAGCTTATGCCTTTCTTCATCAGGCATTGACAGTGAGGCAAATCTATCGAATCAGTACGATGTACTGGGATGACAAGTATGGAACCCAAAGTGTATCCAATGAGGCAAGTTTTGTTCTTTCTTAATTGATTCAAAAGGCAACTATTATTGTAGTTTCTTTAGAGTTCTGAACAATATATGATAAACAGGTGGTTAGTGAAATGAGAGAAATTGTCAGCAAGGACAATCAGAACCTGACTTCAAATTCTTTCTTATTGGATGATGATCTGAGGTACACTACCTTCTCCCATCCAAGTTCTTTTCTCTTGTAGTTTTAACATATGATTATTGTATGAATTAATGTGAATGATTTCCCTGGTTCTGCGTTTTTCTGGCCTGTTTTCTCTTGAATTGGATTTCTGATTCTTATTTCAGTTTTTTAAAATTGAAATTATAATACCGAAAAAGCAAGGTCTTTTTTTGTATAAAAAAGGATACTTCTATTTTTACCTGCTATTTTATTGTGAGATGAAGCATAATAAGTATGTCAAGCAGCATAACTCTTAAGCGGTGTACTTTGCTGTTCAGTTTGTTGCATTTTTGTTTCGTGCCGATTGTCTTGTAGTTTAGAATTTTCAATTGAGTGCTGTTACACTCATGGACGCCAATATCTAATGCTTATGAGAATTACTTGCTGTTGGACATTTCCTAAGCTTGACCCCGTGAGGAAGAGTCTAATTGAATGCACGCATAACAAAACGCTGATGTGTCGTCTTGGGGAGAGAGAGAGAGAGAGAGGGAAATATGGACTTTATTGAATTCAGTTAGAATAAAAAGGAAAGGTAGGTAGGTTGGTTGTTGACCACATCTACAACTTCAAAACTAAAATAAATGGATAAATTTGAACTACTCTCTAACCCATCTAAAAATCATTAAGATGTTAACCTGCATAAATCGTGCACATTGCATGTTACGTACAACTTACAAATAAATAGTTGCCGGTCTGATTCCTTACACAATTTCGCAAATGAAATTTAAAATTGCACCGAATTAGTAATAAGGAACTGTATTTGTATCTCAAGAGTCTGATTCCTTTGTCTTATTTAACCTTGTTTTTTAAACTGCAGCATTCCTTTCTCTGCCGAAGACATAGATATGGCTATTCCTGCCATAGATCTTGATGAGATTCAGCTTCCAGAATTCGTGTCCGAATATTCCTGCGCTCAGTTTCTTAGTTCGCATCAGAAGTAACTGGTTTACGATTTCATGATCGCAACAACTGACTGTGGCTTTGACAGTTTGGTTCAATATTTCATCTCTGGATTTTGATGGCAATGCTAATACGGTATCTGCATTGGAAACACAAGTTTCTCTCACGTGGACAGCTATCTTAGTTGTCATCAGATTTTTTGTTACATTGTGCGCTTGCTGTATATGATGCCAGAGATAGAAGAGTGATTCTCTTGGTTGATTGTAATCTCCCCCTCTAAGTTACATAGTTCAACCAACGTTTTGTAATTACCCATAGTATATAGATGCCATTGCTCAAGCCTGATACATTGCTCAAGCCTGATACGTTGCCTCTATTATTTTTCCGTCCACCCATTTAGGTATATTTATAATTGATTTTCATGTTGTATTCTATGTAGGTATGCAATTGTAACTAGGCTATGGCCAAAGTTAAATTTCATTCATTCATGTAAATATTAACATCATTTAATGTTGCCCATTCGAGTTCCAAATTTAGTTTCACCTTGAGCAATTTTCTTTTGTGTTTTGAAGCACAGGCCATAAATGCCACTAATTCCCTTTCTAAAACTACCTTGATTTTATTTCAATTGGAATGGAGATGATGATTGTTTTGGTTCTGGTTATTTGGCAGCGAATGACAGACTAGCACACAATTTATTTCTATATGATATAACTGTTTATTTTGTGGGGGTTTATATCTGTCAAATTTTTTAGTTGTTTGTTCTTGCCAAAATTTGGCATGGTTTATCGATAAAAGAAGAAACTTTATGCTACTTGGATATAGAAATCAAGTAAATTGTTTAATATTTTTCATATTTGTACTCAAGTGAATTGGTTAACATTGAATAAATAGTCAATTCATATTTGGTTTAGTATTATAATTAAAACCAATAGCAGTTTTAATACAAAAAAAAAATAATTACATGAGTTTAGTTTTATTCAAAATTAGTCAATTAAGATAATTGAATATTTATTTAAAATTTCGTTAATTAAGATAGTTGAATGTGTTTAAAAATTGTTCGTAACTCTCTTTAAAATTAATTAATTATATATTAATGTTAATGTTTTTTAATAAACAAGCCCTTTTCACGGATAATAACCCTTTTAAGTTATCGCTACAAATTTATGCAGACTGCCAATCGGGAAACAAGTACTCAAAAAGGTGATTTGAGTTTTGATTTTAATAGGCGTCAGAAAAAAGATTTAGTAAAATCTAAATTTTAAATTCAGAATCAATAATTTAGGAAGGACAATTTGATGAGTATACATTTAATAATTGAAAAGTTAAATATTTAAAAATTAAAAAAGGCAAATATCGATAATATGTAATTTTAAGGAGATTTTCACTAGTAGATATTTCTTTTGGTTTCACCTTTCTATGAAATTGGCAACGACATATTCAAGGATTGATTCATTTATAATGGCCGTTTTCCGATTAGGCTGGTCTTTGAACGGTCAGAATGCCAAATAAGAAGATCAAAGATGACCATTATTATATATACGTTGATTTACCATTATTACCAAAACTGGAAGCAGAATAGGGAAGAATCAATGCTCTTGAGGGGCAATCCATATCATATCCTACTCAAGTTAGTTTTTAGATATCATAGGCAAAGGCATGTTTTCTACACAACTTGCTACCTCCATGAAATAGGAGGGGCGCAACATATTCATTCAAATAAATAACCTAAGCAGTTAACAATAACACAGCTTGTTATCATCTTTATGATGGATGAGCTGTCTCATTTCCAATGGAAGTACTCGAAATCTTCATGGTTGCAGCAATGGCACAATGCTGCTGTAGATCAGCCACGGAAAATGATCTCCAAGAGGACAAATTCTGCAGTTTATTTCTCGGATGAAGAGGTGGTAATAACGACAACGATGAGGATGAGGGTGATGGTATCGAGTTTGAGCTGGATCCAGAATCTTCACTTGTAATGCTACTACTGCTGTCAGAATTGTTCATGGCAACAGCAAGAGCCAGAGTGCTTTTGCTCAAACTGATTGATCTCTTGCAAATGCCACCACCACTAAATCTTAGAGGGTAGCTTTTATTCCTGTCCAAAACATTGTTCAATGCCATTAAATTCCTACGCTTCCTGGTGTAAGCATTCTCTGGCTTTGCAATGTCTTTCACTGACGGGGAAGATGCTGCATCAGCCAGGGTAGTGAATGACTTTGACTTCCCATTATAAAACTTTGAGATGCTTCTCCTGCTCAACCAAAACTTATTCATTAATCCAAACATCATCAGAAACAAGACAAAATAACAGATACATGAAACGTAAGCAACCAGACATTTGTCACATCAAAAAGTTATTTGAAAGCAGCTATGTTGAGGGAATGTTTAGTCTCTAGTACCTTCATTATGTTAAGTCTAATCTATACACCAGAGATCTCCAATAATCTTTTACTTTTTTTACCTAAATCTACAGATGCACCTAAAACAAAGTCCATTCAAAAGGGAATTGAAGCAAAATAGAACTTGTCTTGTTTAGGACAATTACAAGTGACCTAAAGTGTTAACACTATTTCAAAATCTCACACCGACCAAGTTTATAGCTGAATTTTCGGGAAGACCAGATTCAAATTCAACACCCAAAAATGGACAAAGAAGAAAACAAATCAATACAAATGGCAGTTTGGCATCACAGTTCAACTGTTTTCCCACAAAAAATGAACCTTTCCAACTCCTAACAAAAGAAAAATTGTAATATTTGTTTTCTTATTTCTCTTACTATATATCTCCTATTTCCGTTCCAATTCGGGTGGATGTTTATCATCACTCAGAATAGAAAGCAATAAGCTCACAAATGAATCTACTTAACAAAACTATACAAAAAGAAGAAGAAGCTAATATTAGGCAAATAAAAGAGAAGGATCTAAAACTAGCATGATAGGAAAAAAAAGGAAAAGAAGATGGGCATGTAGTGTTAGTTACCTTATGGGAAGAACCTCTTCCAAGGTTTCCATAGCATGTAAAGGTCCACGGTACGCACTTTCCACCTCGTTTTCTCCTCCCTCCACAGATCTCTCCGACGACACGTCGCTGTTCCTCCCGATCGACGACGACGTACTACACTCCTCCTCCGCCTCATCTATCGCCGGCGCGTCCAACAACACGGCGCGTGACATCATGAACTCCCCAAAGAGAAACAAAGAACGAAAAAGCAAAAGAGAGAGAAATGGAATGGATAGACACAAGCCCACGACATGGCAATCTTTATAGATTTGTTGGCGTATTTATAATTTTGGCAAGAAAAAGTGAAAAGGTAAATGGGTTCTAGAATCTTACGTGTTTTTTGTTTGAAGGTTAAAATGTTGTGGATAAGGTATAGAACAACGTTGTATGAAATGTTTTTTGGGTTTTTGTATTAATTTTTATGATTACTTGGCCTTATCCTCTTCTTCCGATGCAAGATAAGGAAAAGGTATATTTTCTTTATTATTATTATTATTTACAAATGTGCTGTGAATTTGTATTCAACGATTTGATAGGCCTCTTATTCCGCCTTACAAAGTCAAACACGTCTTTTCTTACTATAAATTATCCGTTTATCATAAACTACTATCTATCTATATGTATATATCTTTTAACTTTTCATCTCATTAATTTTTTTTTCATTACGTTAACTTTCATATATTATGATTTTACTTTTTTTTATCCAATTTTCTATTTCTTGTACATTTATTGTATTTGTTTTGGACTAATTAAGTTCTAAATTTAACCTATGTGTTATTAAAAATTAAAATATATGTAAATATGGAACTAAAATTATGAAAAAATTTGAGAAAACTAAAATCGCATATTAGAAATTAAAAGATGGTTAAAGTTATAATTTTGTTAACTATTAATTAAATTTCATAAAATTATTTAGTTCATTTGAAATTGAGTTTGAATTAGTTAAGTAAATTTTTTAAGTTAAATTTTTTAGAGATCAAAAAATGTAATTAGAAAATGAATATATGAGTGATTTTTTATAAGAAGTGTTTATTAACAAATTTAATAGATATTTTAGAACTGTTAAAATAGAATTAATAAAAAAAAAAGTGGATTCAGATGGCTGACGGCTTATATTAAATTGTAACATATTTGATTTCGATGTAGAATATATTTATAATAAATTGGCTAATTATGTATTTGAAATTCCGTCATCAGTAATTTTTTTTTAGTTATAAACAATAAGGTTCTTTTCACTTCAGGAAAACCAAGTTAAAATTTTAAATCAAAGTATATCACTCATTGTAAAGTGCTTTCTGATATTATTATTGTAAGAACGCGTAACTTTATGTGATAAATAAGTGTATGAAATAATTTCTTAAAGTAAATGTTTAATATAATTTATGTGAAAAAATAAGTGTATGAAATCCATATACTATAAATGTTATCTATAGGAAGTTTGCTTCAAATATATATTTTGAATACTTATTTATATAGTCTATTGGTTTTCCAAATACATCTTTTTGTATAATTTTGTTTAGATGTACATGTATATATGTATGCTATAGTTTATGTTTACATTTTTAATTATTATTATTATTAAGTTACTTGTGAAACGTTACAATTATAAATTACTTAGAATTGAACGGTCATTTACATTAATAAAATTAGCTATGTCTATATTTTTAAGGTTTGATAAATTATAAATGTTTATAAACACAGTGTATCTTGAAAACTTAATTAAATTGAAAAATATTCAATATAAGATAAATTATAAATTTTATGAAATTGTGCTTTAATATTTTGGATAATTTTTTAGTTGCCATTTAAGGTAGTAATTAAAAGTCAATTACTACATTCAATATGTTTTCTGAACAATAATGCTATATATTAATTGTAAATAACTTATGTAGAATAGTGTTAATTGAATTTAATTAGTGTTATTCTAATACCATTTAGTTCATTGTATCAAAAGAGAAAAAAAAAAGTATTTAATGTGTTACAAGATGAGACTAATCTTCTTAATAATAAATTTTATTTTTTATCTTTTAGAGTAATAGCTCGTTAGATACAAGATGAGATTAATTGTCTTTATAAATATTTTAAATATAAACATAATTAAAATTTGTATCAATAAACCTTTTTAAAATATAAACTACCATTTAAATTTTATCTAACTAACTTATACACATACAAAATTATTTTAAATTATTGATAATTCTTTTATAAAACATATTGAAATTCTATTTGACATAAAGATGGAAATAATATAGTTAAATAGATAAGTGATTAAGAAAATTAAGTGTTTAGTTAAAAGAAGAAAGAATTGAGATAAATAAAAAAATATAAAATTTGAGAACTAGTTATAAATTAAAAAATAAAATCAAGAAATATATTTTAAAAAATAAAATAAAATATTCAATAAAACATGAATTATGTATAAAAACGTATAACTTCATGAAAAAAATTAAAAAATACTTTTAAAAAACCTTGAAAGGGATTTTGTTAAAAAACAAACTTAACAATACTATAGTTTAGGATAAGGGCCATAAGCCTTCATCATTGTACTGAATATTTATTGACTTTAACAATGATTAATTTCTAATACAATAAAAACTTAATATTAATATTTTCTAATCATATTTTTTTCTACGAATATAAACTGAAATTCAGTATTCTATTTGAAAAAAAAAAAGTTAGTGCCCAATATATTGATAGGTAAAGAGAGAGAGGATAGTATTATATCTGTAAAATGTTAAATATAACCAATAAATATAAAATCATATCAAATAATTATGTTATGAAAAGACATTAAATTCTCCCAAATAATGTGCATTTACAATAATTTATATAATAAATTACCTTTTGATCCGTAAGATATGTAAGATATAAAAATGAAAATAAGTTAGGGTTGGAAGTGAATGAAATTAAAATAAAAATGTATTTAAAAAGCAATCAACCTCATAATATTTTTTTATTATATTTATTGGTATACTTTTTCCTCTTAATTTTGTCTCATTATTAAACAAACAATTTTAACTATCTATTTATGTTTAGATTTTATTAATGTATTTTATTTATTTTTCTCTGAACCCATAAAGAAATATACTTTGAGTATTGTTGGAAGAAACTTCACTCCATCATGTCGAACAAATCGTATTACAAGGAAACAGATTCAATATAGATAGAAAAAGAAGAAAATAAGAATCTATTCCTTCCAAAACAAGGAAATTCTTGTCTGAGAAGTACGTTCCAAAATTTCCAATCTTTTTATTTATTATAGGAATTTATTATTTTTATTTGTGGAACATAGTACAACGTTGGAAACAGTGACGTAGGAATGAGATAAGGCAGTGAGAGTTGAAGCTTATCCACAACAGCAAAAAAGTGATGTGGGATCCACATTTCTACAAATTTAATGTTTCAACCAATAAAAAAAATTGACAAATTGTTAAATAAACTTCTACAACTGAAAGTTTTACATTGTATGTATTTATAATATATATTGTTAGTTATTATCTTATTGTTGTTGTTTTTTTAAAATTTATATTAATGTAATATGTTATCAAATATAACATTATTTAAAATATCGTATTTAGTACAGTTTATGTTGATATGAAAGTCCTCTGTCTTTTTAAGATATAATATTAATACAGACAGATTAACAATGTAAGAACTTTTTATATAAAAGATACAGTGAAATTACACTCAGGTCGACCTGTTTAAAAATATTATTTATGTTAATACTTTATTATAGCATTTGATAGTGAGTCACTCTGGATCTTTATAAAATATTTTTATTAGAATTAGTTAACGTGACATATATATTTAAATTAAATGATTAAAAAATATTTTTAAAATTATTAAAACTAAAAGATAAATAAGAAAAGAGTGAAATGATGAAAATGTTATACTCAAACAAAAATGAATAAAGTAATGTTATATAGTAAATAAAGATGCACTGTAACCTAGACGATCTTATCCCTTTCTAAGAGAAAGATTGGGACAGAATAATGAATGGTAAATGTTGTGATAAAGAAGTAAATAAATTGATGACAAAAACTACATTGTGAGTAGTAGTAGGACCCCATTACAACTGTCATTTTCATTTGCTTTTCTTCTATTATGTAATAAATTGTTTTTAGAAAAACTAAATATTCTATTTTCAACACGAAATTAGGAACGTGTGGAGGAGAGAGAGTAAAGCTTATCCCATTACACGTCATTTCATGTGACTTCATTTTATTTCGGACACGTGTTGGTGTTGGTGGTAAGGAGTGAGCCTACCACCATAATAATGCTGGTGGTTAACCTACACCCACTATTTCTACCCCCAAAACCTTCCATTTTCATCTTTTCAACAAATGCAAAATCAAATACCATTCAAATTGGATTTGGAGTGCTCTTTAATTTAAGACACAGCTTCAGGACAATGATGATCAACGCAGGTTATCTGATATAGTCACACAAAATCTTACCATAAATCTAAACACTTCTCATACTCAATACAAGAATTTTTTTTAAACATCTTGTTTAATTTGTGTTTGAATAATTATATAAATAGAAAAGAAAAAAAAAACACTGGTAAAAAGGATTTCACTAAAAGGCTAGTCAAATTCCATTACAGGTTAATTATTAATAAAGTGAAAGTGGAAAATTAAACTGAAATGAATTACTAAAATTAAATTAAATTTTGGAAAATTAATTCATAATTCTAGATTCAATTAATAAAAATAATAAAATAAATAGATATTATTATTTCTTAGGGGAAACTGAATCTCCATTAAGTTAATAAATAAAGATCAAATGTCAGTTGTGTGGGTTGTTGAAGAATGGTAATATTTATAAGAACATCCTTCGTGGACAATGTTGAGAAGAAAATGACGTGGATATATTTGTTTTTTAATAATATGTCTTTTTAATTATGTTAACATATAAATTTAATTACCTTATCCAGAAAAATAATTGAAAATTTCTAAAAGGAAATAAATTTATTAAAAGATGAAAAAAATTAAATAAAGTTATACTTTTATAATATTTAAAAATTCTTAAAAACATTGGGTTAAGTTAGAAACAAGATAGGATATTTTATTATAAATTTTTCTTAGTATAGTTAGTAATTGCGGGAATGCAGAAATCAAAAGACCACTTTCAGAATACATATCTGTCTTACATTCCATTACGGATTATATATTCTAAAATATAAAATTCTATATTTTAAAATTATAAAAATCTATTTTAAAATATAGAATTCAAAACATATATTTTAAAATTATAAAATATATTTTAAATTGTACCATCCAAAACATAAGAAGAAAAGAAAAAGAAAACAACTGAGAAGATAAAAAGAATAAGGTGAAATAATATTTTTAAGGTCGTCCAGCATATTCTCCTCCTGCAAGGCAGGTGGCAAAAACTTCCTGCACCCATAACTTCTGACATGCACCCTTCACTTTCAAAAAAATCTCAAAATTTCCCTTCAGAGAAAAATAAGTTTCAGAAAATATTTTTTTAAAAAAAAATCCAAAATATAAATTTTATATTCTGAAAAATATTTTCCGTACTTCTAAAACATATTTTTCAAAGACAAGGATATTTCTGTACTTTCGTGTCCGTGATCGGGTGGGCATTCACAATTGATACCATTGATAGGGTGCAGGAAGTTTTTGCCAAGGCAGGTTCTACCTCTTCCTCGATGAAGGCCCAACCCAAGTCCTCCATTGAGTTTCTCTTTGTCCACAGTTCTATCCTATGCACATATTGCACATTATCAAGAGAAATTAAATTATTGGTTCATTCACATCACTAAGGAGTCAAATAAAGTGACTCATTTTCTCGGATTGATTTGTAATGTAATTTTTCCTTGATTAAAAAAGAAGACAACCTGATCTAAATAGTACTAGATTTGATTGTCTTAAGCAAAATCTTAAATCTAAGTCTCGTGAATAAGAAAGCATAGTTGAAAGGAGAGACTAAGTTAATAATTAGTGATCGTGAAACGAGTAAAAAAGCAATAATCCAAATATCACACCTCAACACCGTAATAATAACCTAACAATAACACATTACAAGAAATATTATGAACCCCCATAAAACCAACCTCAATTGAATCTAGTCGCTGATAAGTTCAGCATTTCCCAATTGTATCAACGGGAAATGCTAGTTGAAGGCAATACTGTAATGAATATAAAGGTGACATAACTATTTGCTTGAGCAAATGGGCAGAGAGATTGTTTCAGCGTTTTTTCCTTCATTCTCTAAAATGACTGTACATCTAATAAGGACACCGAGACGATGAATATAATGATAAAATCAATTGGAACAGAAAGAATTTTCCGTGACAATCCAACTTAAGCTATCCTAAAGACTTCTATGATTCAAAGGACGAACCTTGAGAAGTAATGCCTGCAAATGACATTCTAAAGCGGGTGTAAATCAATTTCAAGAAACCACTGCTTCTACTATGTTAGGGTATATGCCATTTACCCATGTCCAATTGTCCTTTCTAAAAGTAGGACAACAACTGGGTAGAAAACGAATCTTTTTAGCACCTCCTAATAATATTCGCTATGTTCGTGCCGATCTCTTTTTTAGTTTCTTCGCACACAGGGACATCTCCAATGTACATGTCAAAGAAAGCCCCTATAAGTTAAAATGAGATCTTGAGCTCAGTTTCAGACTGAAGATAAAAGAAATACAAATTCAAACTGGCGCAATGTAAGCACATGTATTTGAATATGACTTACGACACAAATCTTTGCTGTGGACACTTCCTATCTGATTGCCACTAACTGTACAGGTAAAACGAACACTTTCAGTTCACACAACACAGAGAAAAGACACAAAAGATGAGTTTAATCCCCGTCTGCCCAGAAGCAAACAATATAAACATTTTCAAAAGTCAAATACGTGTTGGCAAATATAACTCACTTTTAGTGATCAGACGCCCATCAACTGTTTGTTTGAACTCAATTACTGTTCCCTGCAACATTGCAATATATCTAATGTAACCCTGACATTAGTAAAGCAAAAAAGAAACAGATTGATAAATTATTTACCAAAGGTATTGAGATATTCTCTTCGAAGTATGAACCAAATGTCTCTAGGCAACGAAAGTCCGTGGAAGGATTTGTCTGACCAAAAATGGGGTTCAAAGGGCGTTAAAATTGAACTAACAGAATTTAAACGAACAAAAATTCATTTTCCTACATAGATAGAGTACCTTTACTAGTCGAGCTCGAAGTGATTTTTCAAAAGCACTGCAACCAAAAATACCAAAACAAATCAGTAGCATGTTGCTTTACCATGTACTTCTATAATCAATTGTATATCCTAACATCTCTATATTAAGGCGACACCTGGCAGTATGGGTCTAGGCCCAAAATTAATTGCTCAAAGATCATATCAGATGGGACTAAGTCATTTTAATTATTTAATATTTTCTTTTTGTTTCCGAAAGTTGGATGATGACACACGTAAGGTTGTCATCCGATTAGGTAAGTAGTTGTAAGTTATTTAAGGTATGGTTATTGTGTAATTTGCGTTATGAAGAAATGAAAATTTTAGTATTATTTCCCTTTTTACCTCCTTTGTTCTCTAGTTTAGGTTATTTACCGTAGCCCTAGTTTTGTTCTCTAGTTTAGGTTATTTACCGTAGCCCTAGTTTTAGCTCTCCAACACTACCGCATTAGAAGAGCATCACAGGAGACTCTTTCATAAACTTCATCCAGTAGTCCCAAAAATTACTCAAATCTAAATTAACTAAAGCATTTCTAATTCAAACATGGTTCAGCAAATTCTCAGTGGGAAAAAGAAAAAATTACTCAGTATTGATAAATCGAGATTTGTACAATAGCAAAACTGAGATTTGGAATTTAGAAACGTTGCCAAAAGAAATCTTTGAAGAAACCAGAATATTAAGACTAAATATTTTTATAGAAAAAAACAGTTTATACCCTCGGGAAAAAAAACAAAAGTGAAGGAATGCCAAATCTAATTGTGAAAAAAATTATTTAAAGTGACACAATTCAGAACATAAAACTATCACTTACTCTCTCACACTGTTAATTTTCATACCCCTGCAATTGACAACAAGTCTAACAGTCATGTTGATATCCTCCCTGCAATGGTAGAAAACGACAGTTCCATCAAAATTAAGATTAAATCCCATAAACATGAAACAACCAATTGTTTCTTTAAGTTAGCAAAGCTTAGAAGTAAATAATATTGATCTAAATCCATCTTAACGATATCCAATTGATTAAATCAACCTAGATTTATATATTACCTACAATGTTTATACAGAACTCCACAAACTTTGACATGTACTTTATAATAATCAATGCATGACTAATTGTCATCACTGATAAGAGAAATCTTTCCTCAATAAAATTTTATAGATTTATCAAAAATATGATGTTTGAGAGACCTGAGAAGATCCCTGTACAAGTCATGATGGTTATTCAGTTCATCAGCAGAAATTGATGCATATTTTGGCCCCAATTTCTCACAGAGGGAGTACGGATGAATATCTGTTAAAGACCAAGAGTTACACAAGAAGCACCAATAATAATCTCTGTCCAAAAGGATGGAGGAAATAATCAGGTAGTCAAGAAAGCTTACAAACTCCAAAAGCATAGACTTTCAGTGACTTGATTTTAACAATTGTCATGGTTCTGGATCCTGTTCCAACCAGGACCTGAAGCAAATTTAATTGATCAGTTTATCTGAAAAATATTAGGTAAAAATAGAATCTCAACCAAAGCATGTCGCAATAGCATAATAGGCAAATAAAATTACACCACTGGCAATTCTTGGATACTACACATAACGCAAGGAATTGAAAAACATTTTACTATTCTCTTACACCCAACCAGTTCCGTAAATCACCACATGTGGTTCACGGTTGAGTTTTGACTAACAGGATGGAAGTATCAGTTATTTCCATAATAATAAGTCAGTCCGTGACTCAGTAAATTTCATATCCTTCTTCTAACACTCCCTCTCAGTCCATACACCGTAGTATAGCACTGTCATTTTCATCCTTTTCTTTTCTTCTTTCTCCATCTTTCTATTTCCTCAGAAAATATATCCAAAATTTTCCTTCATTTTCCCTCAGCCTATTCCATCAAATCAATTACAATAACTCTCAACATTCTATTTCAAATCTCGTTCTATTTCTGATTCATGATTTACATTTGCGACTGTTTAGTATCACAATGTAATAATGTTTGGTTACCTATGGTGCCCAAATGTGGATTTCAGATCCTATTTCATTCTCTCTCTCAGTCCACAAACCATAGTATAGCAGTGTCATTTTCATCCTTCTCTTCTTCCTGCATCTTTCATTTCCACAGAAAATAAACTCAAAATTTTCCTTCATTTACCCTCAGCCTCTTTCAACAAAACAATTTCAATGATTCTCAAAATTCTAAAATCTCATTCTATTTCTGACTCATGACGTACATTTAGGATTGTTTGGTATCAAAATGCCTTGCTGTTTGGTGACCTACAGAGCCCCAATGTGAAGTGATTGGTGATCAGTGATTACTCTGGCAACAGATCTAACAATAAATCCAGTGAAACTTAATCCAAATAAAAAATTTCAGTTCCATTTCACTTATAAGTCTAGCAAGATTCATTTTTCTTGGGTCATAAACCATTGAGATACAGGAATAATAATAGGCCTAAAGAAAGTTCTGCTAAAACTTCTATACAGCATTGAATTTTAGATTTCCATTCTTGTTAGCCAATTGTGATTACAGCATAAATACTTGTATTTTTTCAATTAGTGTTCTTTTTATTTATTAATATGAGAAGCATTGTTTATCCCAAAAGTTGGAATGCTAGAAACACATCCTCCAACTGGGATTTACTGTCACATGGTTCATTGGTTGAGTTTAGTTAGTTCAATGATGAAGACAAAGTTAAATTATTAGTTACTTCTCTACTTGTATATAGGCTACTTTGCAGCCCAATGTAATCACTTTCATCATTCAGTGAATTTTATTTTCTTATCTCATCTTTGTTCTCCCTTTTACCACTTTTCCAACACTACTAGCTAATTGTACAAGAATGTTCAAAAATGAGTATCTCTTAACACAATTCCGAGAAGTGACAACACAAATACATTCATTCAACAAGCATTGACACCCAAAGGCCCCTTGATAATGAAGGTGGATAAGGTGTCACTCAGACAATGACTCTCGCATTTCTCCAGGAGATGTGCTATCTGCAGGATGTAAACTTTAAAGAGAGGGACAACTCCGCTAATGTTTTGGTGCCTTGGTAAGTGATTTCCGTTGGGAGTCAAGTGTATGCAGCCTTAGGCTTCCTTTGACTTGGAAAATAAGGAAAGAATAATTTTATCCTCATATAATGTTGCCCCCATACTGCTGCAAAGGACATGCCATTTGAATTTTTCAAGTACAACTCCCCGTTATGGCAGGCTAAGAAGCCTAAACAAATAGACTTGGAAGGCACATCTTTGGCCATTATTATCCCCTCTCATATATAGATGCCTCCTCTAAACTGTAAATAATCAACTTAAACCAACAATTCAACAACATGAAGAAAGACATGGTCACTTTGGTTCCTATCACTCAAACCTTTGATTCACATCTTTTACCTCATATCATTCACATTTTTCAGGAACAATATTCCATAAATTGGAACCTTTAGTTCTTCACTACAAAAAATTGGTGCTCTGTACTATTCCATAGACATGGATGTTAGACTCCTAAGCTAACCTACCAGGTATGTCCTAAACTATATGCTCTCTATAAGTACATCTTGTGGCATGGTAACCCACCCCAATACACTAGCAAACTAAATTTCCAGCACCAACAAAAAACTACCTAAATTTCTTATCAACTATGGACATGTTCGGGTAAACTTCTCCAAAAACACTTTTAAAGAGACAGTAAGAAGGAAAAATGGAATGAACTTCTCTATAAGCTAAAATAGCTTATGTATAATTTATTTGTAGAAGTTTTCTCATATTAGCTTTGGCTTCTCTAAATGATAACTTTTAATAAACCAGTTTTTACTTGTAACGAAGTTTATTTTATCTTTCTTTCTTGTTTTTTACTCATATGTTTTTATGGAAAAAATTACCTGAACAGGTCCTGTGTATTTGATAGCCACCTTTTCTTTAACTACTAGACATCAATAAGAATCTAGCAAAAAATCCTTAACTAAACGTCCAAAACAGTTGCATGGAGCACATAAACCCTACATACAAAAGAGCATAACGCCCAAAAGAACCAGAAGAGAATTTTCCAAACAAAATATTAACCTCAGAGTTGAAGCCGAAATTCTTCTCTCCAACAAATATATTGTCTAGAACCAAAGGAAATTCAATGCCAGTTTTAGGCTCGACTGCAGGTTTTGCTTCGTTCAACTCAAGATACGATAGAAACGGACACCCTTGGCATTCAACCTCCTTGGGCACTTGGTCAATGGTTCCATAGATTTGCATATCAGGACTCTGCAATGGGCTAGCTAGTACATTCGATGACCTATATGCAAAAATAAAAAAAAAAAAAAAAAGAAACTTATATGCCACAAACTGAAGTAAGAAAATGACAAGCAAAACTAACCTATGATTGAATTGAAGTATAGAATAAATTAGATATCATTTTAAAATTATTACTATAAAATTAAACAAACCTAAGTCACCATCAGAACGTGTACTTGAGTTGCAATGTAAAGCAGTGCATTAAATTACATTCTAATTATATTTCATCAAACATCCCAGAAAATCAATAAAATCAGCATCTCAGTTTTGGTAACGTTACATACAAGTTTTGAAACGGTGGAACCAACGCAGCAGCCAGCGAGAGAAGAGGTAGCGACCGGAGCCTCTTCGCTTCACTCCAAATCATCTTCATCGCCAAACTCGAAATCTTCCCCAGCTTCACAGACGCAAACGATTTCCTCTTCGATCGAAACGGAAACCCGAACAGGCGCACATTCGTCGCCACGGCCTTAACCTGCGCACTACCAAACCAAGGAGGAGGAGGAGAGCCGCGCAGGGAGCGCGCCACATTGAAACTCGACGCGCGCGAGAGCCACACGAGAAACGCGCCGGCGAAGCGCGACAAGTGTCCGAAGGCCTCTCCGATCGCGCAACTTCCGGGATTGTTGGCCAGCGAATGCATGAAGCGCGAGCTGAGAGAAGTGCGGAGCACGAATGGCTCCAAATAGGTGAACAGTTCGGGATCGGAATACAGCGAAGGTAGCCAAACGAAATCGTTATTCATCGCGACGCGCGACGGCGATCAGTTGAAGAAGCTGCGAAGCGCGTTCTGGCGGCGTTTGAGAGGGGAACGAGAAAACGGAAAGGGAGAGAGACGAAAAGGCTGTGTTTGGTTGGGATCGGAGAATAATTGAATGCGAAGCGATTCGGCTTTTGGCGTTTGGCGAGTGGCGACGTGAATATTGGGTGTTACGTTGAGGAGGAAATGAGAGAGAAACAGAGGGAAAACGGAATTAAATAAGGGAATATGCTTTAGACAGGGAAAGGGGAGAGAAGAGAAGTCAAGGAGGATTCAACTCAAAAGCGATCTTTTGAGGGTAAAACTGGAAGGAGAGAAATTGTGGAAGCACTTTTTGTGCGTTTGACGGCTCTGAAGTTTCCATGGCCCACCGTTTCGAACACAAAATGATCTTTGAAAAGGAGTGAATGACTTTTATGACCCTTAGAATCTCGGTCTATATCACGTGATTACAATTGCAATTAACGGCGTCGATTTAGGTCGGTTTCTTGCTTCCAGATACTCTTTGGTAATAACTAACTCATTGGAATTAATAGTAATTAAAATTTTTTATTTCTATTTGTTTTGAAATTTTGAAATATTATACATGTTTTTTTACTTTAACAAAAAAAAAAATTGCCATACATAACTCAATCAATTACAAATGATTATAAATTAGCTGTATTATTAGGATAAACATAATATTATATTATATATTTTTTAATATTTTTAGTTTGATTTATTTACATTAAAAATTATTAAATAATTTATAGAGATGTTTTGGATGTGAAATATGTAATACTTAAAAAAAATAGTTCTAAAATAAAAGTCAATTTAGAGTTTTTTAAAGATAAATAAGATAACTGAATATTCTTTTTTAACAGAAAAATTGTTTAAATAAATAAAAATTAGTTATTCATTTTGTATTTTTATAATAACAATCACAATCTCTATAAAGATATTATGTTTTATTTTTATAAAAGTTACCAACTCTTTCTTAAAATTTGTTATTTTTCTTTTTCTTTTATCTTTTCTCTAAAATTTGCCAAATTGATTATTAGATGTCATTCTTAGAGTTTTAAGTTGAGTAGAGGTCAGATTCTTGAACAGATGCTTCTGATTTTAGATTTTTGAAATTCTTTTGAGTATCTCTACTATATAGGAAGTTAGATGCATTTTTTTTTTTTTTTGTTAGTTTAAAATAGAAATTTATCTAAAATGATATTTAAGTTAAGGGAAGCTACTTTGAATGGTTTTAGTAAATATTGCAATTATTTGTGTAAATTGGGGTAAGAGAAAGTAATTTAAATGCTTTTAGTAGTTATTGTAAGTATTTTTTTTGTGAATTGGGATAAGGAAAGCTAGTTGTATTTTTTTTTATAGATATTGTAATTGTTTGTTTTATTAAATATTAGAATGAATGTTTATGTATGGTATAATTGGAACATATAGATGATATATGACAGGTGCAAACCAAAATAAAGTCTACTGTCTTGTATGTGAGTTAGTATATGTATGATATAATATGAATTATGAAATTTTGATTTATTGTAGTTTGGTTAGTATAGAAATTCAATTTATAAAAATATATTTTTTTAAAATTCTCTAGCTTACCTTTTTTAAGTGTGATGTTTGTTTTGTTTTTAGATTTGCAAGATAGTGTATCATATGTTGATTTGGCATGTGATGTGATTCCTAAACGAGTTGATAAAAAATTTTTATTTTATAATTATAACAAGATATTTCTATTAAATCATCCTTAGAAAAAAAATATTTTCAAATACTATAATGAACATATAAATATTTATATATAGGTATATTATAAATTTTTTATACGATATTTGACTTTTTATTAAAAAACATAGTTTGCAAAAAATATGTTATAGAACATTTATATCGTACTTTTAATATGTAGTATTAAAATAATATTTGAAAAATGAAATATTATTAGTGCATTTTGAATATCATTCTAACTAGCATTTTGACTTATAGTTTATATTTATAATATAAATAAATTATTGTGAAGTTGTTTTTAATTATTGATCATTTCTTAAAAATATTGCCAATAAATACCTAAAATTTCTAATAGTAAACCAAAATCCGCTACACGATTAGTTACAAATGCTTTTTGAAAATAGAAATTAAAAATGATAAATTAAATCGATAAACGATTTAAAAAACAAAGTGTTAAAATATAGATAAAGTAGTCATAATTTATTTTATGCATTTCTCTCTCATCAATACAATTTGTGTTAAACATGTCTCTCAAAGGAAAAATATAAAAAATATACAGTTAAAAAGTAAGAAAAAACCTTTTGTTTATTATAATGTTTGGTATTATTTTTATTACTCATCTTATAACTTTTTTTATAAATATTTATATATATATATATATATATATATATATGTGTATTATGTTATAAATTAAGATAATTAAATATAGTATTTATTGTATATTATTTTATGTGATTTTGTTTATTTTTATTATTTTATTTTCTTTTATTTTGATTAGATAGATGTTTTTCAATATAAATTTTGTATTATAATTTTAAAATATTATTAAAATAAAATAAAATAAAAAAAAAATTTATGTATATTAAATGAAAAAAATCTTATTATATATTGTTATTGTAGTCTTTATTTGACTTGCGGTGGCCGTCTGCATGTTTTCATATACTTTTCGTAAAAGGAATCTAAAATCACGTTCCCACCATTATGCTTTTCATATGAATTTGTGTTCCATTATTACTTTCCTTCTTCCTTTAAGAAAAAAAAATATTCATTTTTTTAATTAATAATAACGTTATGTAATAGTTTGTATTAAGACATTATTTGCGTGTTTAACATTTCACTAATTTTTAATTTGAAAAAAATGATTTTGTTGAAATGTTAAGATCTGTAGGTAATACTTTTTTCATAAAATCATTATTTAACATCTTTCGTGTCTTGTAGAAGTTATTTCTTTTGTATTTTAATGTTATCACGTTTATATTATTTTTGATACTATTTAGATCAGCCAATTAATTTAAATGGTTGAACTTGAAAAGACAGTTTTTCAAGTATCAAAGATATACTCATAACATGTATACATTATTTTATATTAATATCAATATTTCCGCTTTTTTATTAACAAATTTTGTATTCCTCACGTTTATGTGAACTTTTTATTTAATTGTGTAGGGACAAGTGGAAACGATAGTGCAGAAAGATAACAGGAATACAAAAAATACCACGTGAGCCCTTGATTTTATGTGTGATACACAATTAATTATAGAGTAAAAGAATGTAAAACAAAATAAAATAAAATTAACCCATTTTAAATAAAATCCAAAATATTATACACGTTTATAATATGGTAAGAATTCTTTTCAATAAAATAATTCAAATATGATAAGAACTATTTTCAATAACATATGAAAATTTCAATTAATTTAACTAATTTTTTTGAAGGGTGTGAACAATATAATAAGAGTTTTATAAATAGTAACAAATGAAATATTAAAAAGAAGTCTTACTTGGCCATTGACAAAATCAACAAGACTTTTGAAATTTTCTGTTTGTATTATGGAAGATGTGTGAAGCACAAAAACAAAACACAAGTCATGGTAGGCAACATGAAAGAAAACGTGTACACGTGAATAATGTGTTAAACCATGTCTCTAACATCATAGAAAAGAACATCAATGCCGACCACTACTGGAAACAAGTATTCAAAAGCAAATGAATATAGGTTTGAATTGAAAACTCCACAAAGCAGCACTCCAAAATATTTACACGTGCATGGAGCATGCATGCACATGAACACAGCACAAGAAGGAGGCAAAGTATGATCACTGACACGAAACATGAAATATATCTTTCAATCTATAAAAACAATGATCACAAATGATGGTATCATGAAATCTTGAAACTTGAGTAACAAATTTTGCCCTTTGAAGATGGATGTGGAGATCAACAACAAGAAGGCCCTTCTTCTCCACTCACTCAATCATTCAACTTGAAATTACAAATCAACAAATCGATTTTAATATTTAGTATACCTGACCCCTAGTATACCCAAAATCTGATCATCTCTTCAATGTTAAATATTGTATTTGTTATCCCTTTTTATAACATATATGCTTCACTGCTCATAACAAGCCAGCCTCAAAGAGATTTCTCCGCCTCAAAGTCTCATCAACAAGCTTGAAAGTCTTCTTCACAACCTTCTGATCAAGGGCAGTGGTTCGGTAGACCTTAAAGACACGATCTACACGATCAGGAGCAGTGCTCTGGAAATATGATTCCTCAAATTTTTTCTTCACAAACCTGAAAAGAAAGTGTATCCAAGTCAACTAGTTTTGTTGGTTATGAAAAATTAATCATCAAGTGCTTGGAAAAATTAAACATGCTTTCTGTTCTCACTTTTAATTACAGAAACAGTCACTCAGTCTTCTCTTTATATCCTGTCTTGCAAAGTTTGTGTAAAAATTAATGTAAACAGAAAAGAGATAAAAGTTGTTTCTAGTCATTCCTATTAAGCATTGAGTTTAATTTCTATGCACGGTTTCTGTTGAAAATGTGTGTCAACCAATCAGAAGTTCTAGTATGGTTTTTAAGATAATTATCATAGAAATTGACAATCTTATCATAGACAATTTGTGATTGAATTATAAAATTCAGTTCATAAACTTTTTCCTCTACAATGTTTGAAAATAAGCAACAAAAATTTGTACAAGAACCAAAGAAAACAGAGCATATAAAGTTGGTTCTAGCTTCTCCTATAAAACATTTGAAAATAAGATTAGATGAAAATGATATAACGTTATTATAATTAAAAGTGAAAACATAAAAGTAAAAAAAAAAAAAAAAAAAATTTTTTTAAACAAAAAAAAAAAAAAAAAAAAAAAAAAAAACATTTTCTTAAACCAAACTACCCTTCATAACCTTGCTTACAAGGTTATATACAAAATCATCAACATGAGTACTATTCCCTTTTTATGGTTCTGATGGAAACAAAACACAACCAATACTCATCATGCAATAGAAAACAGTTAAACAACAAAGTAAGAATGCTGAACTTGGAAGGACTCTATTTGCCAGGATAAACAATTTTTGCATGTTGCTTTCAGCAACTTCCATTATTCTATATGCCTTAGTAAAAAGAAGTTGCTTACTCGTATGCATGCTCAATCTCTTGTTTCCCTGTTGAAACAGGTTGGTAATCTTTGAACCATTCACATACATTAAGTGGCACCTGCGGAATGCAAGACATTAGAGACTGAAATGATGATAACCTCTCCAGCAACAATGTACAGTATTCAGATGGTTCTTACTTTCAAGATCTTCTTCTCAAATATGTCAAACTTGTTTAAGAATAGCATGAACGATGTTTTCTGTGTAGAAAAGAGTAGGACATCATTATTTTCTAAGATAGGTAGAAACGTCAACTCATGAAAAAATATAAAGGAACCACAAAAAGAAAAGGTTGGCATAAGAAATATGTACGTAATTGTAATTTGTAGTAGAAAGTTAAAGGTAAAAAAGACTATAAAAAGGAAACCTCAAAACATGGTTGCTTCAGGACCCACTCAAAAAGTTCCTTAGTCTCCATCATTCTGTTTCTGTTTTCGTCCTCGAAAAGTGTTTGATCATACCTGAAGGCAAGTTTGATGTCAATACCTTTTAAATCTCTGTTTAATAATTGTGATGCCCTATTGCCAGAAATATTGGAAGAATGCAAGAATTTTTGTTAGTCCTAGCACCAACTATTTTATGCACACCGACATTTTCTTTTATTGGTAACTAAACCAAACATACACAAAGCTGGAGTACAATTTGTGTATTCATTTAAGTGAAATGTGTATCTGATAATTAAACAACTACAGAAGAAGTCACAAAGTAATATCAGATAGTATCTAATCATATATGAAAATTTCTTGAGTTTTTGAGAGTTGACAAGGTCAAATTAAAATTAGGGATGGAAGACCATACTCGCTAATTGCAGCACAGAATATTACAGCTGAAACTCCTTCAAACAAATGGATCCACTTCCTCCTCTCATTTCTCTGGCCACCAACATCAAAGAGTCTATAGACTTCACCACTTTTTTTATTTTCCCCAACAGGACTGTCAAAATAGCACAGACATACCAACATATGTTACTGAGTAGTTTTACACTGTACGCATATTATGTTAAAGAAAAATAAAAGGTGACAGCGAATATCAAGTACGTGTATCAGTCACAAACACACTAAGACAAGCATAACAAAGATCATTTGAAAAACAAAAACAAAAACAAAAGATGTAATGCAACCAGATTTTGATCATTTTTAACCATTTAGATGATACGAGAAGGTGGATATAGATATCATGTAGTATGGACAACAACAGAAAATAACATACAACCATGAGGTATCCAATTACAGCAATAGATATAATATCTTAACTTATTAATTACATTAAAATTTAATATAAAATTATTCTTGTGTCTGCTTCTAACAGTTTTAGAATTTGGATAGAGGGATCATGACAAAGAAATTGGGAAAGTCATGCAGTACCTCTTTCTCTAGCTGGTCAAATCCACAAGATGGCTATAGCTCCTAGATTTTGACACTATTATGGTAACACCATATTGGCTACCAACACTAATCAAAGACAGATCCACCTCACTAATAGACTTTTCCTACAGGGATAGGACATCCATTTAGGGATGGTTTATATGATGGGTAACCCTTTCCTCTGACATATCTAGATGTGACTCCATCCCGTTGACAGCAATGCCAAACAGGCAGCCCCTTTCCTCCCGATTCACCGAAGTTGGTAACTCTTGCTAACAACAAACAACAATAAGAGAAGAGAACAAATGCCATAATTTTAAGTATCACTTAAGGGCCATCATTCGGACAATCTCCAAGTAACAATAGCACTCAGTAAATGCAGACATCTAAGGTAGTTTTCTATGTCCCCTTTGGAGGATTTTGTGAAACTTATATGAAAGCGTGCAAAAATAAAAAGTCATTTATCACAAAGTGGGGTAAGCTACGTGGATCAAACTTTGCATTTGTGTTCAACAAGTCGGTAGAAAAGTTATTTAGATCTAAGTCTGTCTTAATGGTTTCACTGAAACCTTTTTTGGTTTTGCTCTACCTCTACATATTATCCCCATCATCTGATAAATTCTTCTTAAGTTGCTTCTGTTTGTCTTCTTCTCGCAAGACCAAATCATCATACTGAAGATTCTACCATCTTATCCTTAATAGGTGCTACCATACTTTCTCTCCAATGCATTTGTTATCCGAATATTGATTTGTATTCAAATATAGAAAAATGATATTGTTGTAAATTAATGCAGGTGATATATCTTTATTCTTAATTAAATAGCACCACCAACAAGGATAGTAAGAAGTATCAAGCCAAACAGCATGTTTACCTGAACTGGATCTCTACAACCCCAGTGGTACGCACTCTAGCATACAAAACATCCTCCTGCAGTTGTAAAACAGAGTGAGAAATTATGAAAAAATTACGAATGTACAAAATTTTGGTGAACTTCCTCTGAGATAGATCCTCTATTTTTGCTGAATATAGTATGACAACTATAATATACCAACAAGAAGCAAAATATAACATAAGAAAAATAAGGCCGTTCAGAACAGGATTACATACCACTAATTATTTTTCAGATCAAGAATGACACCATATTAGTTGATCTATTTGAAGTAAATATTTTTTTCAAACCCTTTTTAATCACAAATTTTATTGGTAATAAAATAGAGGCATCATGGGTTGTAAACCGGACCTGTTAAGTCTTACACCAACAAAAGTAGGAAGAGAAAAAATAAAAACAATTTGGGCCTTCAAACCCAAATATCTAGAAAATAAAAAAAAATACTACATCAACCAAGAAATAAATCAGATCTGCAATGTACCAAGGGCAGATAAAAATAAAAATATGAATTAGATTTAAAATCTATGTTAAAGTATGATAGATTTGGCTACCTTTGTTGGAACATAGTTTGCATCAGACAACCTTTGCAAATTTTCCATGAAATAATCAGTACAATCTGGAATTTGAAGCTCACTACCACGGGCGTATGTCTCCTACAGAAAGTAAAATATGTGGTCCACAATACTAATTAGCTTACGTCAAAAACAACTACATAGCAAGAATTAAGTAAAAGAAACCAAAGTATGACATATAGCCACCTGAATTGCAGGATCCTTCCACAGATTTTCAATTTCCTGTGCAAGTTCCTTGGTGAGATGTGGGTAATCCAGCCTGCCTCCAATTTCTGATAACTTTTCCCCAATTTCCTGACAGAAAAATTAAGAAAGCTTCATTTGAATTTGGACAAAAAATCCTGTCACAAACCACTATCCCAAATGCTGAAGCTGTAGTATGAAGACAGTTGAATGGTTTTATATTACTAACATCCCTCTTCATGCAATAGCCATTGGGCTTGAAGTATAGATAGTGCACAGGTCCATCTACCTTGTGCCAAAAATTCAACCTTTTTATCAGAAGAATGGGGATGACTAAGACCAAACTCTATACTTGGTTGTAGAGACTTTTATATCTCACATCATGAACCAACTATTCCAAAATCTTAAGTTGTTGCCTAAAGACCCATATTGGCTTAATTTAACTTTTGGTTCCCCAAATATCGCAATTGCTCAATTTTGATCTCCCAAAATCCAATTGCACATGTTTGAAGACTGATGGAGGAACTAAAATTACACAGTTGCAATACTTTGAAGACCACATCCTAAAATTCTTGGCCATATCGTAGTAGGGTATCATAGAGATGGTAACAGTAAACTACCTTATTTACATCGGATATAACATACTTTGAAAAATCAGCATCATTCTGGGCAAACTCCTTTGATCCATCATGCAGTAACTGTATAAACACATCAAGTACATATTAAGGAAACCATTATACTCAACTACCTCCAATAAAACTCAATTCTCAAAAAAAAAAAAAAAAATAAAAGAGAAAAACTTTTTCAAACTATAAGCAGTGGACACTGCAAACTCTGTATTTTAAAGAGAAAAATAATTAACACACCCTTTCAAGTATTGCGTACTTTTATTGTCTGATACACATTAGCATGAATGACTGGTAAGTAGCCTTTTAGTTCTGCCTCGTCAAAGCCAGTTTGAAACAAAAGTTTTATCTGCATAGTACAGACCAACAAATAAATATCAACAATCAAGCAACTATATACAAAGCCAAAAAAAGGACAGCAATGCTTTTTCTTACCTGCTTAAATATTGTGGATTTCCCTGACTCTCCAGCTCCTAAACAACAGGAAAATTGACACTTTTAAATTAGTCCAGAAGAAAAGCAACTAAGCAAGAAATTAAGCACTTATTGCATATATGATTCGATTAAATGAATATGGCAATAATGAATGGGAAGAGGATAGACCACTAAACTAACAGAAGAAGTAATCAAAGATGAATGAGGAAAACCTGATATCCTGTTTAATGAGTTATTCAAAATCTTAAAGGTCAGATCCAAGAGCATGAGTATACATATTATCAAATAGTTTCCTCAACAATAGAAACTAAAACACTTTTTGCAACAATTTTTTTATCTAGAAGAATGAGTGCTTCAAGGATTGAATACTTTACCACCTGGTCATAGAAGCTCTAAATTATATTATCATGTCAATCACAAACTACCCCAAAAGCTTGAGATGTTAGGTGAAGGCTCGCACGATTTCATATCTCAAAAGCATATTGAATTATGAATCATGTAAGCTCAATCAGAAGATAAGCAACCTTCATTTTTTTTAATAGTAAAAGACCTTATACTACAGAGATTGCAGCTTTCTTCATATAGGAGACAAAAAAAATGATAACATGTATAACAGTACATCTGGGCAACAAGTGCTTTTTGGGAACACTTCAACCACCAGCAGATACTATATACAAAAAATATTTGTGATTCCTTCAAATCTGGTAGCATCATCAACACTCACACAATACTAGATTCAAAATGTATCAGTGAAGCACATATGCAAAAGATATATAAGAAAACTGCCTGAGTAAACTGTACCAAGTAGTAGAAGTTTCTGAATGTGCTTTTCAGCCTTTGTTTCCAATTCTATTCTTCTTTCAATCTCTGCAGTCTGCAAATTCACACACTTTTATCAAATTAAAAGCTATGTAACACTTTAAGATTAAGACCAAAATATGTACATTTTTTTACTATTATTGACCTGTGCATTTTCTTCAGCATCAGCATCATTATAACGCCGGTTTCTGCTGCAGAGTAAGCCCATATTTTCTGTTACACAAGACAGCATAGAAGATGACTAGTCAAGCTCCACCAGAAATCACTGAGTTTCAATGCCCGTCTCTAATGTGTACATGCATTAGCGGGCTTCTTTTCACCTAAAAAAAAAACTAGATAGTGTCAGCAGCCAAAACAAGACAAACAGAAACCCTCGTCCTTGCAAAGGAAGATCTCAAGTCACTTCACAAGTTGGTATGCCACTCAGCCTAATAAGACAGCTAAGTGAAGTAAAACAGACTCAGGCACATCTTGATTGAACTAAAACCTATATATGCCAAAATATTTGCCACGTTATATTTGAAGTTGAGAAGTATTCTGAATAAGTTATTTTCCCAAAGGACCAAAATGCAATTTTGAATAGACAATAGGAAATTCTCCACTTTTTCACAACTGGGAACAATTTAGTAATCATGCAGGAATAAAGTACGAGTGACATAAAGGTCCAAGGTAGTAGTAAACAGCAATGTACCCAGAATTTCACCATATCAGATATTCTTACAGGTACCCCCCATGTTGAGGACAAGGTTATGAGGATAACTAAGATACCTAGGACTTGGACAGAATTTTACACGAACCATTGTTATACCGTGCCTTAAGAGTGTGCCTTTTGGGTTTACCAAAAGAATCAAGTCATAAATCTCTTAGGCTCTAACAATCATTGGTCAGCTAGGCAGTACCATACCTAAAAGCAGAAACAAATCAACCTCTTAATACTTAGCAAGAAAATTCAGAACATCAAATACTACCATTAGCATGCAAAGTCCAATCAACCCATCAAAGTTAAACAACCAAAAGAAAAACACATTCCAAAATGGTACAGAAACCAAATGCAAGATCAACACAACAACAACAACAAAAAAGGAACAAACCCACATCTCGATCTGAATACGCAAGTGCAGAGTCAATTACAGAAATCTCCTCAGGCAAAAGAAAATCCAGCCCATCTCAATTTACCAGGAAAAGGAACGATCTTTAGAGAGAGATTAAGAATACAAGAGAGAAAAACAAGAGGGCTACCTGAAAACAAGCAAAGGGTTTCCCTTTCTTTTACTTTTACTTTTTTTCTTTTTCTCTTTTGCAGAGTTGCGAAAGTGCAGGCTGAGATTTGGATGATGCGTTGGTTGAGTCGAGAGATTGAAGCTAAAAGGCAACAACTTCAGTTGGTTTGTTCATTGCATATAGTGTAGAAAGCAGGAAGATACATCACTCTAGTATATAAAAACAAAACAAGTAGAACAACAATAAAGAAAAACTGGTTTTTGTTTAGTTTAAGGTAATAAAAACAATAATAGTAGGGATAAAAATAAAATAGTGGATTATAATATATTAGTATTTGGGGTGTGTGGGTAATAATGGGTACAGAAAAGAACAAGTACTAGTGTGTCATAGAGAGACAGAGATGAATATGATATGAAAAAAAATGGGAAGCTAAGAAGATGAAGAAGAAGGGAAAGAAAATTAGAGATTAAAGAAAAAAAGCGCCGAAAGCTGCTAAGGTTTCTTCCTCTTCTTTGGGTTCAGTTCGGTCAAAGACAGAAACAGCAAGGCCAGACCGATTACAACACTTTTCTATGTGTCTTCTTGGGAAAATACACTAACCCCACTGTGCCTAGTTATAACCTTCACCGTGTAAACTAGTAACATGTTTTAAGAAATATATATATATTATTTTTTCAAAAGTTCCCTTTGCTGATTTTTTTTTTATATATATATAAAGATAAAATTTCCTACATGATGAAGTATTTTGTGAAGATTAATAACATCAAAATATGATAAAAAAATAAAAGAGGATGCTTAAACAACTATAATAACTAAATTAAATCTTAAAGTTAGGTTTATCCAAAACAAACACAAAATAAATGTGAAAAGAATAAGATATTGGAGTTAATTGTGTCTAGATTGCACTTTATGACCAAAGTTTATTGGAGTAGGTTTTGGAAAGGGAAATTCAAAGTGAAAGGTCAATGGTCTTTGTTTGTTGAACTTTCCTTCTTTTTTTTTTTTTTTTTTTTTTTTTTTTATTTTTTTTTTTTTTTTTTTTCTTTTTCAATATTTTCTTTACATGCTCTTTGAACCGACCATGCTTCTTTCTAAATTATTTGATGCGAATTATTATTAAACTATTATTGTGTCAAAGTTTGACTCTTTTATGGTCTTAAATATTCCACTTGCTTACTAACATGGTATTCTAGATGCGGCTACCAACCAATACGATTAAATTGAAATTTATTCAAGTTTTGGATTAGGTAATAAATTGATGGAATTTGATTTGTGATTGAATGAATTGAATTTGACTTTATTCCACAAATGTACCTTTCTTGTTTATTTATGCAAACACAAAAATTTGCCTTGATTGCCACATAAATTGGTTTGATATATGTATAAAAACTTTTTAATTGAGATAAAAAGAAAAAAAAAACTAAAAATGTGTTTGAATATTCCTTGAGAGTCTTCTAAATGCAAAATGTCTCTTCCTACAAAGCAAGAAAAATAGAGAAGTGAGAAGGAGGTAGATTCGTGTTTTATAGATGATTTTGCATGTTGCATTGTAAATTTAAACTTCACTTTATTTTCTTCGTGAAGATGATTTAACAATGTTTTGAATAAGAGTGTAAACAAATTGAGTCAAATTATTAAAGTTTGAACTGTAAAAATAATTGATGGATCAAATTTAACTTATTTATTTAATGAATTTTAATTAAAATTTTTAGTTTAATTTATTTAGTTCAATTATAGCTTCATTAATTTTAATTTTATAAATAAAAAGTTGATTTTTATCTTTATCATTATAGTATTTAAAAATTACTTTGATACTAATCTACTAATAAAAAAAATGTATAAACTTTTTTTAAGAAAATATTTTATATATTAAAAATAAGTTAGTATTTTTCATAAATACAACTTAATGTTAGCTAATAAAACTAGACTTTAACACAAATATACTAAACTATCAATAAAACACAAGTTACATTGCATTCCCTTCTAAATGAGTTACTCATAAATCCTTAATCTCAAGCTTTTAAAGTTTGGATTTTCTTAACAATAACTAAGTCTAATAAAAAAAAATAAGTTTATTTATTTAGCTTAACCAACGAGTTTGAACTAGTAATTAAGAAATCAAGCTAAAGTATTTCATGTAGAGTGTGACTTTTTTACATCTTTAGTTTGAAGATTTCATCTCAATCCAAACTCTAGCTTATTCTAGAAAATACAAATAGTTTTATGATAATTATTTTTGTCAAAAATAAAAGTAAAAAGAGATCTTAACTTGATCTTAAATTCAATATATTAATAATTATTTTTCAGAAATAAAAGTAAAAAAAAATATCTTAAATTCAATATAATAACTTGTGTTCAAATTTTACATTTTCTCAAGGTATTTCTCAAATATCCTTTACTTCTTTTGCATCTCCATAACACCTTCAAACATAAATTAACTTACTTAAAAATATATTTTTACATCAATTATGGACACCTTCAAACATAAATTAATTTAATTAAAAAAAATATGTTTACATCAATTATGGAAACTTGCACTTCAACTTATAGTTCCAAGTTATGAAAATATTGTTTTTTTTATTTCACTTTGTTATGCTTTATTTTTCTTTCTCTTTCTTATTCTTTTCCTTTATTTATTTTTAAATTTTCTATATTCTCTTTGTTGATAACATGTTTACATAATGTTTCTTAACATTTTATGGGATATAAAGAAAATTTTATAAAGAAAAAATTAGAAAAGGAAGCTTTGCTTCGAAACTTCCAAGATAGAAAAATGATATGTATATGCATTATATCTTATTCTTATTTTTGTGAAGTATTCCTAAAGCCTCATAATCCAAAAGTAAATATTTTTTAATGGTTTGTGAATAATCTATTTTAGGATTTCACTCAAATAAGTTGATTTTTATTATGATTTAATTTCAAATTCTTTTTTATATGAACTTTATTTTGAGACTGTGAAACTTTAGTGTATAATATTATTGATAATCTTTACTAATGATTATTGTTATTTTCCTTATGGAGGGAATGCCTCATGATCATGATTATACTATTTTGACATATCCATTAATGGAGGATTTGATTTCTTGAAAATTGAGACAAGTTGAAGTGTTAATGATGGGTTTGATATATGTACATGTTTATCTATCCTGATTAGTCAATACCAAATGTCTTCTTTATTAATATCATTTTCATATATAATATAAGTAAAGATCGTGTAAAGAATAATAATATGAATGATAATAATATAGATCATAATCTTTTCATTCAAATATTTTGGAGATTATTATTTTCCAAATATTGTTCTCAAAGTTGTTTTTGAATGAGTTATGGGATGATATCACAAAATATTTTGGAATGACTAATCTATGTTTATAAAGCTCAGATTTATTCTCAGACTTAATCTTTAATTAAATTGATGCAATACTATTTTTTGTATATATATATATATATATATATATATATATATATATATATATATATATATATATATATATATCACTTTCTTGTGTTTCTCTTGTTGTGATGCATGAACTACAAAATAAATAACTAGAGGGAGGCTCACTAATCCTTTAAGGGATGGTGACTCGACCTAATCATCTGAAAACTTTACAGGGACACAAATGAAGGAATGGTGTCCCGGCCTAGTTTTCAAAAGGATTTAGTACACTAAAGTGGTAGAAGACTATGGTGGATGGCTCAACTTTGACTGAACTCCATCAAATTGGAGAAAAAGGAGTTATCGAGAAGAAAAAATACCGAGGAAATTGTTCAACACACCCTAACCTTCATCCCTTTGCCCAGGAAGAGACACATACAAGGGTCTTAGCTGGAGAAAAAACATGATGAGAGTTCAACTTCAACATTTGTCTCAGTGCGTTAGACGAAACTATTATGTAAAATATTCCTTGTATAAAGAATAATCATCAATCCAATAAAATTTACTCAATTATGTTAAAGTAATTCTCATGTAATTTTAATTTCATTAGACAATACAAGGTAGACAGAAAAATGTACATGTAACAAGAGAAAGATGTAATATCTTTATTTGTCGACGAAATTTGTTACCTAGCATAAAGATGATATTTCGTTTAATGTCATATACTATTTCATTCGTCTATCCAATTCCTCAAGTTCCGTTTTCAACTTCTTATTGTTTGAATTACCGTACTTGGTCTATCGACGTCATCAGATAGATTTTTGGGCTTACACTGCACTTCTTACACCTTGATATTGTTATTCATATTCTTATATATTTCCCATTTGCTAAGATGAGTCAAGGTTTTTTCTAAAGACTTATGATTTAATAGACGAAGCTTTTTATCTAATTATTCTGCTATAGTTTACTTCGTATATTGGATTCATGATGCTACTTTTCTAATATACCTTATTGATTGATTTTAATATTTTAACATTATATATGTTTGTGTATTTAATTATATATTAGAGAAGGGATGTCACACAACCGCTCTTGGTTGACCCTATCAATGAGTATTCTTTCCAAAGTCACTCTTAGCTCAATCAAATATTCTTTACCAAGCCTTTCCTAACTTAACCAAATACTCTTTGGGCATCTAGCCATTCTTGATTACTCTCTTGAGTATTCTTTACCAAGACACTTTTGGTTTAACCAAATATTCTTTGAGCATTTAGTCACTCCTGACTACTCCCTCCTTGAGTATTCTTTATCAAGACACTCCCGATTTAATGAGTATAGTTTGTCAAACAACCACTCCTGGATAAGGTAGAAAGGTTGAAGGATTTAATGATCAACGATCATTAGGTTTGATTACTAGGGATGATTGTGTTTTTCGAAGAGTACATGATTTAAGTTCTATCTCCTAGTTCAAATAATCGTCTTTGCTATTTAGGAAGGGGTTGCACATTTTGACATATGTAATGAGTAATATCTCTCTCTCATATGGCTAGATGAACACTCCCAATGTCTTCCATGAGACTATTATGATCCAATGATATGGCTAAATCTCTGCTCTAAGTGTGACGATCTTTCTCTTTTGCTTCTTGACAAATTTGAGGGGTGCTCTTCATCAGAGTAACAATTTGGCATAATACCCTCCACTCTTTTGTTTTGTTTTTCTTGACGAAGGACTTTATATATGCACTTGAAAAAGATAGTCGTTGAGAGATCATTTTTAGCCGTTGAGCAATTTCAACTTCTATGCATGTCCTTTATATGTCTGAGCTTGATTTCATTCCATGCAACTTTAAATTCATTCTTTTTTACAAAATGTCCTTGTTCGCTAACAATGCTCATCTCCCTAGGTAGAATAACCTTTTACACCTATTCATGATAAAGTGCACATCCTATTGGTGAAGAAGCAAGTTTAACTCCTTTCCTAAGAGAATGATATTGACTTTAACTTTCACCTTTAATGAATCTCTTTGACAAACAAAGACAATAGACATTTCATATATCAAAAGAATAAGAGCACGCGCACGCACATATACACATATATACATATATATTTAAATAGTACATTGTTAGCTGCATGTATTTTTTGATCTAATACACGTTTGATCTGATCATATAAGCACTTTATTAGACATAAATAAATATTGTATAATGTTGTATTTGTCTGATAGATAGACTTAAATAATCTATTATTGAAATCATTTGTCTTGTAGACAATTCATTATTCATGTCTTATACTTTGTGGTTTTCAACAATTAATCAAAATCATATGGTGTTAAATTTTTCCTTAACACAAGAGAAACCCTATATTGCACAAACCCTAAAAAAAAGAAGAACATAATATGTACAAAAAAATAAAAAGGAAACCTTATTATGTCTAGTGACTCTCAAAATAGTGACAATCACACAGAGGAACCTTTATTTGATTGTCCGACTCACCTAGTTCATGATGCTTCTTCCACGGTTTCCCTCTACGCTTTAATAAGTTTTCCTTCTACGTTGTCTTCTTCCTCTTCGACACTTACGTCTAACACCCACGTCTTCTCTTTAATAGTGATTTGAATCTCGCTTAAACTATTTTCCCTTTTTCCCTACTGCGCATTTTCTCGTTCTTACAAGGTTTTCCCACTCTAAAACCTTGTTGTTTTTCAAATTTTGGAGTCTAGTTAATGCCGATAATGTCTTTTTTTCCCATGTATTAAAATGTTGTAGTGATATTAATGGTCTCGTGACTGAAGTCAAGTAGAACAATTCACAATTGAATAGTAGCTATAATTTTTGACATAACTGCAAGTACTCAATCTAACAATTATATCATAATCAAGATTATGAATTTGATTTTCAGAGACAATTATTACAGAAAACATTATTGCCGGTGACATTAATTATTGACTTAATAATAATCTATGGTTTTATTTTAAAACTTCCACTGAATGTCAAGATATATCTTTCGTTATGAAATCTACCTTAAACTAATTTCAATTATATTTTTCTTAATTATTTTAAGTAATTACTTAAACTAATTTCAATTTATATTTTTCTTAATTATTTTAAGTAATTAAAAAATGAAAGGTAAACAATTTATAATAACACTTCATCGGTATCTTAAGATTGTGTAGTTTTACAAATAATAGTAAAAAAGAAAATATTATATCATAACAAATTAATCATTTGAAAATTTAAATTAGTAATAGATAGTAGTTTACTAAAATTAAAAGAAAAAAAATAAAACCCTGAAAGTGCTATTACCTTTTAGAAAAGAGAGATAAACATATATTAAAATTTAAAAACGCTTTAATATAAAAATAATTATATTTTAATCTATTAGTGAAAAAGAAATACTTGACACCTTTATATATTTTAAAAATAATATTAATAAGAACCATTTAAATAAAAAGTAAGGAGTGTTATATAAAATTTTGAATGATTTGTAATATATTTGACAGTGGAAGAATGTAGTTATTTTTAAGCTTTTGACAACTATTTCATTTTTTTAAAATTTGAAATATAATTAAAAATATAAAATATATATACCAAATAGAAAATAATTCTATATATTCTTATACATTATAAATATTTCAAAAAAAAATATATATATATTACAACGGTAAATAACACACATACATTTTTTTAGTACGAAGAGGTAGTGATATATAAAAGGTTTAACTTTAGCCTCTGATGTTCTTATGACCTAAATTTCAATTCAATAATAAAAAAATTAATTAACTAATTAAATGTGTAAAATCTTAGGAGAAAGAGGGATAAACCCCGAAGCTTCACCACTAGCAAATTCTGGAAGAAAGGCACATAGGTAGGTTTGAAGTAAATCCAATTTCATTGAAAGAAATGTTTAATCTCACTTATTCTTCTAACGCTTCTTTGTGTATAAGCAAACATCACAAAGTAGGTATTGCAATGGCTTCAGGGGAGCAAAAATCTCCACCCCAAACGCAAAGGCTGCAAATTTATCCCAATACAAATTCTGGGGTCTCATCTTTCTGGAGAGGTAATTCTCTATCCCATTTGAAATTCCTCTACCCAAATGAAAAAAAAGTTTAATTTTTAAGTTTTTGTTTACAGAAAAATATGAAAGAGAGGCCAAGAGGTATTGGGATGTTTTCTACAAGCGCCACAAGGACAGGGTTAGTTTTTCTTAGTACTTGTGTTTCTGTTCTCTGTTACTGCAAATTTTGTTGCTCACTTGTGTATCCAATATACATGGTTTCCTCTTGTTGGTGGTGTATTTTGATGTAACTGGACAACTTAACTCTAATTGTTAAATTTTCAAGGAATTTGTTGTGTGTCATTTGACATTGGTAATAATACCTTTCTTCAGTTTTTCAAAGATCGTCACTACTTGGATAAGGAATGGGGCGAGTACTTTTCTGTGAGTGAAAGCAAATACTATATTTATTTATTTATTTAATTTGGTTTGCGTTGTAATGGCTTAAGTGATTTTCAATTTTCAGGGAGGAGGAAAGAAAGTGATTTTGGAGGTATATATTCCTGATCATACTCTTTCTGCTTCTGTGGCTTGAGTTTATCCTTTATTGTTTAAAACTCAGGAATTATAATATTGAGCGTGTACGCATGCCACAATGTTACAATTGGATTAATGTGTTTGTTATTCTGGTTGTAAGTTTTGCATGAACCATACTGTGATCGTGCAGATAGAACCTTCTTGCATTTATTTTCTACACTTCTACTTATCATTTGCGATATTTGTACTGGTTATTTATTGACGAATTTCATGTTCTGTTTATGCTCCTCTCCAGGAGGTCCTTGGTCTAGTAAGTTTCTTAACAAGTGATAGTGTATGCTAAGCAGGTTGGTTGTGGAGCTGGAAATACTATCTTTCCTGTGATATCATCATATCCAGATTCTTTTGTGTATGCATGTGATTTCTCACCGCGAGCTGTTGAGTTGGTTAAGGTTAGAAACCTCCTGTCTGTAAACTGTATGTCCAATCATCATCTGTTTGTATATCTAATTTTATGTGACTTGACTTGGCTGTGTGCTTCTTAATTCAGTCTTTATCTTGTGTGCATCTTTACTCGGTCTTTATCTTGTGTGCAAGTGTCTGTAATGTAAGAAGTCTCACATGGTGTAAAAATGACAATTTGAGCAACATAATGTAATGCCTTAAGGTTTTGGGTTATATATGATATCAAGTTCACTTGTATGACTTACTTGTGGTCCACCAATGGAGATCTCCCTGATCTTTTTACCCTTTTCGAATTCCTTAACAGATCTGTTAGTGTGAATATTTCTGGTCAGGTTCATATGCAGAGCAATGTATATTAACACAATCTAATCATTTTTGTAACTTAATCTAAATCATGTTTTGTCAAATAGACAGACATCGAGGAATCATCCTAATCTGTGGTTTAGTGCCACATTATGGGTATAAATTGTGGAAACTTCCTCTTTTACACAGGTTATTCATTAGGATCTTGGTGGAATATTGCAACTTTTGTCCCTTTAGAATGTTACACGTGGTGGTCTTCTTCTACAGATCAGCTAACTTTAAGCCTTAGTAGTTCTTAATTCTTTCTTTGATAAATGGGCACACTTTATTTTGGTTTAAAAGGAACGCGTTTGTATTGCTTATCTATTCTGTTATAAAAATAAAAAAAATGTAATACTTTTTGTTTAGATACATCTAGTGAGAACAATCTTGTTTTCCTTTTTGCAGACACACGAAGACTACAAGGAATCCCATGTTAGTGCTTTTGTCTCTGATTTGACAGCTGATGATCTGTGCAGAGAGATTCCTCCATCTTCAGTTGATATTGCTACAATGGTATCTGAAATTCTGAATGGCAGTTTAAATCTTTATGTGATCAATTTTGTTTTTGTTTGTTGCAAGCTATCATTTTCGTGCCTTATTTCAGATAGTTTTTGTACACTTATTATTGGCAATTAGTAATTGTTTATGAAGCTGACATGGTAAGCAGATATTTATGTTGTCTGCAGTGTCCCCGGAAAAGATGCCTATAGTTTTGCAAAATGTTAGAAAAGTTATCAAGGTATGAAAGAATTCATTATATGTTCCAGAATTCTTGCTAGATAACTCGTTTCCATGTGATGAAAGTCATACCTTTTTCTCCAAATGCAGCCAGATGGATATGTGTTGTTCCGAGACTATGCTACTGGGGACCTTGCTCAGGTAGATTTATTATTGCACTTTATATTAACTGTTAAAGAAAATTGAAATATGATCCAATTTATTTTCTTCTGATAATTATTTATAAAACAATAGTAAATAAAAATAGAACTAACTGTATTGGAATCAACGAAATGGTCTTACAAATTTATTGACAAATTAGAACAATTGAAGGGAAAAAAGAAGCAAGAATATTCAGATTCATTCCAGAAAAGCCAAAAAGTAGCCATTTTTACTAAGTTTTTACATAAAGATGATACTTATAATGATACTAGAGATATGAAAATAAAAATGATTAAGGTGGGCAACTTTCAATATTAAAATGATTTAAATATTAATCTCTTTAGTTTTTGGTTTTAGCTATGTTTATACTAAGGTGGGCAATTCTATACTACATCTTTCTAATTCAATGTGAAACTCTTAGACCATTATTCCTTAACTAAAATATGGTGAATCATCAAACTAATTACCATTTCAATTTTAGCATTTTTGGTGTTGGAAAGGAAAACTGTTGACTATCAAATTTTTTTTGACGAATTTCGTTTTATTGGAGTACCTGACAGTTTCTATATCTAATTTTGTGTTCTGTAGGAAAGGTTCTCTACCAAGGATCAAAAGATCAGTGAAAACTTTTATGTTAGAGGTGACGGCACTGTAAGTTTTCAGCTTGACCCATCTTAACTTGTAACTTTTGTGACTTTATTTCTGAAGTAGTACTCCCTTTGTTTCGTGTGCAGCGTGCTTACTATTTTTCAAATGAGTTCTTGACAAATTTATTCAAAGAAAATGGTTTTGATGTTGACAAACTTCATGTATACTGCAAACAAGTTGAGAACCGCTCAAGGGAGTTGATAATGAATCGGTAATATACTTTATTACAAGTTCATTTTGGTCATTTTTATATGGTAATAATAGTTCTATATGTGTTGTGTTTTTGCATTAGGTAACCTATCATATACCATGCTTTCTTGAATTTCTATGGCTTTAGCTTTTAAAGATATGAGATTCCATTTGTTTGCCTCACACTGTAGTTATTCTTCTGGTTTCCCTTTTCGTTTTTTGGTTTTAGGCGATGGGTCCAAGCTGTATTTCGTGTATCAGCTAGTTCCAACTTGTCTTCAAGCCAAGAAGCTGTGGCCGATAATCTTGATAGTGATAATGTCGACAAGAAAATCAAGCAGAATAATTTGAATGGTGATTTAAATGACTCTGCAGTTGATTTGTCTGAGGGTGTGGCATTTGACATGTTTGGAGTCTTACCTTCCAGTGAGTACGAGGTAAGGTTCTCTCACCATTGCTCAATCATTACTGGTTCTTTAGTTCTAACAAAAATTAATCAAATTCCATGTAATCTTTTTTTCTAAGTATCTGAACGTATCCCATCTGAGGTTAGTTCTTTCAGATGTACAAAATTTGCATATCTGTTGGCATTTGAGAAGGCCTTTTTCTTCCCCTTTTAGTAATTTTTGTCTAACTTCTTTTTCGTTAATTTTCCTTCAGTATTATTCTCAATTTCGATTTATTAGTTGAATATATGTCATCAATAAAAGCTTGTTTGGCTTATTTTTTGATACTGATATTTTTATCAAGATCTATATCTCTTCAACATATTAGTTTTCCCACTTTTCATCACCTGAGTTTTTCCTGTTAGATCATTGAGATCAACCTGAGAGGCTGGAATTTCAAGATTAGTGTACTTTCAAAAGAGTACCAACATACCTGCAAGTCGACGGGTTTGATGCTCTGGGAATCAGCTCGGTTGATGGCTTCTCTCCTTGCAGAAAATCCCAGCATTGTTGCAGGAAAAAGGATACTGGAGTTGGGGTGCGGCAGCGGAGGTATCTGCTCAATGGTTGCTGCTAGAGATGCTGATCTAGTAGTTGCAACCGACGGTGATGGTTTTGCACTTGATCTCCTGGCCAAAAACCTTGCATCTAACATGGAGCCATCATTGCTGACTAAACTAACCACAAAAAGATTGGAGTGGGGAAACAAAGACCACATAGAAAGCATAAAGGAAGTAGTGAGCAATAGAGGGTTTGATATCATCATTGGCACAGATGTGACATACATTCCTGAAGCCATATTGCCTTTGTTTGCAACTGCAAAAGAACTGATTGCTACTAATGGAAGCCATGAAGATGATAATAGTCCTGCACTTATTCTTTGCCACATCTTTCGCCGAGTAGACGAACCTACCTTACTTTCAGCAGCAGGGCATTTCGGGTTTAGATTAGTTGACAAGTGGCCTTCTGAAACTTCAAGTAATTTGTCGCATAGCATTATAGACAATTGGTTCATTGGCAATGGTTTAAAAGATGATCTTCCTAGTACAGCATTGAACATCTTGCTCTTCTGCAAGGACTGATATTCAGTTTAGCATTGTAGCTTCAGTGCAAATTGGTTTCTTGATTTTTCTCTTCATTACAAGTGAGAAGTAGAGTGTAACTTCCTAGTTGATTCATCATTGTACACGTTTTTTATTTGATGAGGAGTTTAGTCAGAGAATTCTGTTTTCTTTTTCTTCACTTATAATATTTTTTTGCTGTGCTCCCCACATGGGGGCATTAGACATGGAGGCATGGTGGTTATGCACCCTGCATCTTGTTCTTGGAAATACAAAAGGATCACTTTTTGGTTAGTAATTATGATTGTCAATTACTGATTTTAGACGATATCTTAGGCTTTTAAGAGGAATCGTTAGCAGAATTGGCGACAACAACCATGATACAGTTCTAGCTTCTAAATTAGAGCTTCTTGATTCTACATAGTAACACAAACTGAAACAAAGCTCAAATGATTTTTTTTAAACATAGTAACACATAACACTGTAAAAGTTTTTACTTTTCAATTCAGTTATAGGTTAAGTACAATAAGATTGTTCATTTTTATGATAACTAGCTTTAATGATTTTTCATTGGTAAACTAGTAAAAATCTTTTTTTTTTTTTACTAGCAAAGAATAAAATAAATAAAGGGAGCGTTTGGCTGCACCAACCCTTCTACAGAACATCCATCTTTCATATTTCATTACTTACATACCCAGCACAGAAAATATACCCACCAAACAAAACTAAACTTATGCTTTGCATGACTCTCCTCCAAAAGTTTCAGTGAATAGAGAGTAGGACCAACTAAAAGTATAATTGTCTGAACTAATCTTATTGTGTAACATGTCTTTGGCAACATTATTGCTTAAGAGTAACTTAGAATGTGCTTGATAAAGTCAGGCAGAACTTCTTCAGATTCAAATTTGTCATAAAGAATAATTCAGAGCAGTGAAAAAGACCAATTATTCATCGATGATAATAATATATTGACTAAAGTTCTAACAATTTGTGATCATTTTCTGTATGAACTTACCTTGTTTCGTACTACTGAAATTTCAGAAGTAAAGAAATGTAAACAAGGACCAGTCAAGCAACTGTCCATTGAATTCATCACTTTGCACATTCACTTTTTATTTAAATTAAAGCATATATTATTTCTTTTGTTATGAAAAGACTAAAAAGTATGTTCAAGTTCTATGAACTGTTTATTCCTGGCTGCATGCACACATATTCTTCCGTGGTGCACCTCACTCTATTTACCTTTACATTACAATAAGGAGAGGAGTACTGTTCCATTGAAAATTTCTTTGTTTAAATATTAGGCTGCTATATAATTTTCAACAGCTTAAGGGGTTTTACCCAAAGAAAATAGGTATGTCAGTTTTCTGTGTGCTTCTTACCAGCAAATACGGATCTAAAAGTCTTTTAAAATTAGCTTGATTTTAATATTTTTTTAGTCATCATTTAAATATTTGTGAGTTTTCATATCATAAAGGGTTTAACTAAACCAGTTATATTATTTGAAGGCCAAATTCTGCCATTAATGTCATATTATAGTATTAAAGAGTTACATGGTTACTTCATATATATATATATATATATATATGCTCAACATTGTGTGTAAGATAGTTATTATTAACAACCTAATTAATATGCTTAAAAAAAAGAGGTACATATATAGACTTATTGTTTGTTGCTCAGGTCAGAATTCATGCTTAAAAGAAAGGAAGCAAATGCAGCTCAAATCCAAAGATATAAACTTACACTCCCATTAATGGAGCTTGCTAAGAAAATTGTTTATTTTACTGCTCCACATGAAATTCTCATCACATGCAGATGGATACTCACATTAGTAAAGATTAACCGGATAGTTACATCTGCTTCCACTGCCTTCATTTTGGTTATCTCTCTATTTTATGTTATAATTTCTGTTTATGCATGTAATAAGGTTAGATTAATTATAGTTCTGTTTGATTTAACTTGGAATTATGTTAATAATAATATACTTTTGTGAGAGAAATGAAATTTAAAGACAAGCATCAAATGTAGAAAAAAGAACTAACTTTTCTCTCTTAAAACTTTTCCTCCTTAATATATATATATATATATATATATATATATATATATATATATATATAAATATATATATATATATATATATATATATATATATATATATATATATATATATATATATAAACAAACCCTATAGAATTAGCATAGTTTGTGCAGTTTTAGCATGCACTGGTGCAAGTATATTTGATCAAAGTATTAATTACATGATTGTGTACACAGATGTTTATGCCACCATTTGGTTAGGTAAAAATTAAATATGCAGAAACATTTATCATTTAGACATATATAACAAGATAAATTGACAACCACAACAGCCCCTTTTTTCCTCCTAGCTATTTTTTTTTATGAACCCTAAATATATAGAAAATACATATGGTTGTTTTAAGTTCCCATCAAGCTTTTTGCTGGAGGATTTCGATTGTCTGCACTCAATTTCATCAACAAACCTGAAAGTGACATAGAACTTGTATTTAGCGAAACAAATGCCAGGGATTGAAAATTTATACGCCTTAAAGTACTGTGTTTTAGAACCTAGAGTATCTAATAGGGACAATCTGTATGTTTTTAATTAATTTCACCACAAAATTATCGTATAATTAATTTCGATGACATACGATTAACTGAATTAAAAGTAAAGAAAGTAACTCACATGGTATGGAAATTAACTACTTCCATGAAGGTCTTATAGTATGAATTATAAAGTTAAACATTGATTACGCCAACTCTTACATAAAAAAACTTACCATTCCATAAAAATCATATTCTGATATAACGATATAATACTCTAAAGGACTAATAATACACCATTATAAGGAGAGATGAATAGTATAGAGTACTAGTACTGTGTGTTAAAAATGCATAAACTATCCATCCATGACTATGTGCATAGAGAACACCTACAGGCAAAAAATCACTCGTTTTAACTAGTATTTTACTTTTTTGAAAGATTGCATAGCTTTCAATTCAACTGCAAAAACACTTCTGGGTTCAATCCCAGATTTAAAATGAATAAATAAAAAGAGAGATGAGCACATACCAGATAATACCTAACCAAAGTCAAGATTTAATTTCAGTTAAATCTATACTTCTGAAAAACCAAGTTCATTACTGCAAAGAATCTTATTTTTGTCACAAAATCCATGTCTCTGCTGATTAATTTTCGTCTTAACCCAGTATCCCCAAAACCCTAGCAGTTAATCTGGTAAAATCAGGAGTAAAATAAATGAAAATTAAGATGGATTTTAAATAGAATCATATATGTAAACTGTAATCAGATGCAAACATAAACTGTTTGTTTCTTACAGTATGGAATATCACTTGCTAGGATTTTTTCAGTGATTAATCAACATAAACCTCTTAAACTTAGGCTAACTGAGAGCATAAAAGATCAAAATTTGTGAAGTAATTAGAGTTACAGATACTTGTATCTGTGAAAATAGGCTCTCTATAAGCACACACATATAGTGGCTCAGACAAACAGAAATAAAAGTACTCTTCTTGAGGAAACTGATGCAGTTCAAATTCATCCTGATCAAGAAAAATCCATACATGGCAACAAGCTATACATACCTGAGACATGGAATGTGATGCCCACAAAGCATACTACTGAATGATATGACAACACAAGCCTAAGGCTATAGCTAGGGTTACTTATAGCATATGAAGGGAAAGTGAAAAAATATCAATTATAGTAACAGAAAGTGAAAAATAAAGGATAGAAGGAAAGAGATGGTGATGGGGTGACAGATAGAGAGTAAGCACGCATAGCTTCAAGCATGAAACCTAATCATCCAAGAAAGTACCATGTGTGCTCACTCTCTTCTGTCACCTCCCTTACCCTAATCTCCATTGATTTACTGAAATCTGATGTGTATCATTGCTGCATAAGCTAATTAACACCCTTGCTTCTTGAAGGGGTTGGATGAGGGTTAGAGGAGAGAACAAACATTCAATTTTTTTCTGTAATATTAAAACCCTTTTTTCTCTAACATTCAACAGAAATTCACTTTCTAATGGAACAAATGACAAACTTGAATTGCCCTTGTGTGAATAGCATATGAGGGCGATGCAGAGTATATATAGGGCCAGAAAGAGGAAATGTTTGAATCACGTATGCACGGAATAAATGTGGGTTTATCTTCGTTGCTCATTGATCTATAATATTTTAATTTATATATGGAAAAAGAAATTAGAAAAGAAGAGTTAAAATTAACTTTATGATCTCCATATTCATATGCAACAACCCCAACCACAACTTCATTTTATTCCTTTGATGGTACCTACTTATAAGCCCTAGCGTAAAAGCATCTCGACATTCTAAACCTATTTACCCCAAATCATGTTTTTCAGGTCTCTTCAAGAATTGGTTATAAGACTATTGTAACAAACTAATATTAATCACTCCATTTTGTCTTTTTCTATTCATCAACTCCTGCAAGAAAAATTTTATTTCTATTGATTTATCTATTTGAAATATTATTATTAATCTTTTAACTATACCTTTCTTCTCTTGTTTAGTTCTTAAATAATAATTAGCTAATTATACTACAGGATTAGTCCTTAAAAAGTGCTTCTGAGTGTTTCTCATTGATGAGATTGTTAACTAGGATTAACTTCACCATCTTTGAATGTTTGGTCATTAATTATACATGTGACAACAGCTGCTAGAAACATATATATCATACAATTATATATATAATTTTAAAAAACGATGAGTTATATCTAAGGATTCTTTTCTTATCAAAGACAGAAAGTCAATGAGAAAGGTTCTTGCTCGGATTATCATGTCAAAAACTATTTAAGTGCAGCATTATTGTTGTCCATCCTGTAGGAATATCCATGGTTTTAATCACGAATAATATGGTGCAGATGAACACATGGAACTATAATGGCAGGTTCCTTTTTTCCTTTAATTTAAGAAGGAATGAAGGGAGAAATTAAAATAGTGGAATTGCTGTTCACGAGCTGAACCAGCCAATGAGTGATCGACGTCTGAACACACTCACAAACGCAAAGATCTAATGCGGCGCTAAAGCAGTTTAAAGTATATTTGCTTTATGCTTTACACTAGTTAACACATTAATTATTGATGCAAAGTAAATCATTGACGTCAATTTTCGAACCTATCGCTGTTCACTAAGAGCATGATCTGTGTATTTCAGCTACTCTTGTGCCTTTAACACACTACCCCAGTTGTAAGATTTTTAGTTTATGACACTTTTACACATGCCTGCATCAAAATTAAACCCTTTTCTGTTTCAAGATAAGTATGTTCCAAACACAGTGAAACATTAGATATAATTATATATATATATCAATAGGAGTACAAACATAGTTAATCAAGTTATGAGAAATTAAACTCCTTTTTTCTTTTGGTGTGAGATATGAAGAAAGATTGAGCTGACATGTTTGAAATAACTGTGAGGTTTCTAAAACAAAGAAGGTATACGTAAAACACATCCTAATTCAAAATAAAAAGAGATATTTATCTAAGTGAATCTATATAATATATTTTTATCTTAAAATGTGTGGAATTCTTTGATAAGGGATCAAAGTCTCTTAGGACAATATTTTGTTCTTTAATATACTATAGGGGAGGTATAATCCCTATATCTTATAAATTTTGTTCCAAGGAATTATCTTAGATAGCCCAATATTTAGGATTATGAGGAGGTATGATAATGCCCTAATAAATATTTTTTGAAGTGATTTACTTTTGAAAAATAAATGCATTTTACCCTTTTAAAAGTCATATATATTTAAATAGTATTGTTACCACATTAGTTAGGAGGAATATAATTTTTTGAGAAAAGTGAGAGATAAAGAGAGAAAAATATAAAGTACTAACATATAATAGAAAAAAATTTAAAAAGATAAATAATTATGATATACTTAAAGTAGTAAAGTGTTTATGTAACATTTAACTAACGACTTTCTTTGATTAGTTCAGGTGTTGAATCAACATACAATGTTATGAGGAAGTTAAGTCAATGATTATTGGTAAATATATGTATTAATTAGTTCTAGTAATAGTATCCTAAGATGATAGGGTGGATCAAACGAGGTTATAGGTGATTCACTTTCACGCCTTCTCCAGCATGCATGATCAATGTACAAATTTTGAGGTCATATTTTGGGGTATATGAACCTAATAATAACCATATCTTATACTAGAAACTGTAGCTAGATATAGTAGCACCTCGAATGATGATACGAGGTGGGATTCCACAAAGGGCATGATAAATAAAAAACTTTCCCCAATAGGGAAGTGCCCTATGAAAGTAAAGTTTTCGACTTGCCCTTTTTTGGTGGACAACAAGGACATGGTTATGTGGTTGTTGATTCCCAGTGGTTGAAGAGACATGAGGTGACACAAATGAAACAAATGTTAATTGTTATTTTATTTGTGGATAATATATATAAAACAATGTCTACTTGCATCATCAACACCAATTACGATAAGCATCTTCTTCTACCACGGGCAACTCCTCTAACTCAATTCTACTTTTTGGGTAAGGTGTACAAAAGAAAAGATCTCAATCTTTTTGGACTACCACGTTTATCCTTTTAGATCTAAAAATGATATAGTTGAATATTTATTTTCCTAAAAGAACACTTATTTTCTTAAAAAGAGATTAAGGAGAAAAAAAGATAAAGAAAGAGAAAAAAAAAATAGTTGGGACAAATAATGTAATTTAAGATATAGAAATGAACGAGTGAAAATGAGATGAAAAAAAAAAATAAAGGTAAGCAATATATCAAATATTTTTCTTTCAAATGATGAGATACATACCCAGTTCTACACAAAAGATCTTTTTTTCCAAATATATTTATTTCCGAGGAATAACATATAAAGAAAGAAAAAAATATGAGAAAAAAAGTTAAAATATAAAATTTAATAATTACTGTTATTATTATTATTTATTATAATAAGTATTTGTTATTATTTCATAAAGGAACTTATAAAATCTTTCATAATTCAGTAGCAGGAGAGAGTAATCAAGTTTATGTAGTTTTTGTAAACATAAAATAAACAGATTTTTATAGGAAATATACAACCGTGCACTGTTTTACATAGATTTGTATATAAAGATTGGACAATTCTATTGTCTCTTTTAAATTAAAATTTATTATTACTGTTAAAAATAAAATAATAATAATAATAAATAAATAAATAAATCTATTTTCCTTTTAACTCATTTTTCATCAATTAATCCAAACAATATATTAACTATCTCAAAATCCAATTCTGAATTATATTAAATAATAAAAAATGGGTGAAGTCTACAATGATAGTATTTGACATAAATAATATTAATTGTTGTCAATATTCAAAAATATTTCTTAAAATAAGTTTTGTGTATATATAAAAAAAAAGGGTCAATTTCACATTCACATAACTAATTGATACATACAAGCACATTGTGTGGATGGGGTTGGTTTGTAATGGTATGGCCAAGCCAAGTGGGGGATTGATTCCATTGACTTGAAATGATAAACCCTAGCCAGGTAACACTTGTCCTTTGGAATTTGTTATCAAATACTGTGTTGGAAACTGGCCAACAAAACCAGTAGCAGCACCCTTGATGGATCTCATTCTAGCTACACACATAGCTGGCTAGCTCTTCTGAGAAACCAAGGGACCAATAATTCCATTTTCAGCACCATTAACTAATCTCTCTGATTGGCTTCCAATTAATTATTAATTTGGCGTCAGAAAAAAAAAATGTGGTGGGGTAGAAAAGTGTAGGCAAGTGAGGCATGTGAGTTGGATTTGGAGCCATGTGCTAGAATCAATCACAAATACATATTCATTCATTCACCCTCACATCTTTTGATTTGGTGGTGTGCACTGCACTGTGCACGCCAATGTGTATTGGCTCAGTGTGGCGGTGTTGCAGTGATCCCCACCACTGCACTATCTTTAGCCACTCTGGAGAGTGCATGCCCCCACTCCTGCACTATCTCAACACAACACACTATCCTAGTACACCTGTGTGTGTGAATATGACAGGTTAATGCAGTGGTAAAAATGTAGTAACCAAGAATTTGTGTTCAACTTTGACTGTGTATGAAACCCTATTGTTGTATCAGTAATATCAGAATTTGCCTGTGATAAGAGGAGAGGAAACAAAGTAGTGTGCATGCTGGTGGATGGCTATCATGTGTATTTCCTCTTTCTGTATATTTTATATTTTAGCTGTGTGATTAATAGAAAACTCACTTTATTCCTTTTGGTTTTTTAATTCAAGAGTAATGATCAATGGTTGTGACTTTGCTTGCATGATGAAGGGAAATTAATGAACCCTTGTTGGTATAGTTGGAATGAGACAGAAAGACAAGGTTCATTCGTGCTATACTCCTGTCATATCTCTATGTGATTCGCCTACACATTTTTTTAGGGTTCTACTATTTCAATATGTATAAAAATTATGAAATTAATTATATATAATTATATTTGTCTCTTGTCTATGGATGAAAGTTTGATAAACAGATTTGAACCGTACAATGTGAGAGATGAAAGTGGGAGAGTAACAACTCTCAATCCACACACTCATGCATGCATATCTTAGTAGGCTAAGCATAACCATATAATTAAGGGCAACTCCTATTTGCTTTTAAGTTTTATGAGCATATCAAAACAAGTACTCATATATAAATTTATTTTGACAGCTGTCCTTATACGTGAATTGCTTTTGATTTAGGTTTGGATTGATTATTGATTCATTGGGTAATTGTGCTTGTTAAGATTTTAATATTCTAATTGATGAATTAAGATATTGGAATTCTATAATATTTGTAAATTGATAGCATCTTGAGATCACATTTACTTAACATGTATTTGTAATTTAAAGAGTTAATTGCGATAAATTAGTTAATTTTTTATTTTTTGATTGACCTATAATAATAATAATTTGATTTAAATTTCGTGAAATCAATTAAGTTAGACCATACCAAAAAAACCATCCACTACAACTTCTATTACTTGCTCATCAACCTACAGAAACATATCTTATATGTTATCTATATTGTCTGCCCTGTTAAACTTCTACAAAAGTGAATAAAATAAAATCAGAGAACAGATAAAATAAAGAGTTTCAGAGGATATGGATAGAAGACTTCTAGAAGGAAAATAATTATTTGATTTTGTCTTTATAGTAGAATCAAATTATCATCAATTATGTTTATTTGTTTTTATGACATTATCAGATTGTAATAATTTTATTTTGTTTTCTTTATTTAGCTATACCTAGAATGAGTACAGTACTTGTATATATTCAGTTCTTTATTTTGAATGACATACACAGAAAAAACAGAGAGCATATATTCATTCTCATGTCTTTTGTTCATCTTTGTTCTTCTCTTTATTTTCATAATATGGTATCAGAGCTCTAATTTGAAAGTTCTGGTTGCTACATTTATCATGGCCGAAATTATTGATCCCTCACAATATTTTTCACCTTATCATGTTAGTTCTCAGGAACATATGGTTTGTTCTATTGGTACACACCAAAAGAGACAAATTTTTGGTGATCAGTCAAAAACAATGAATGATACTAACAGAAGTAGTTTTGGAAGACAATATACTTCTAATGTTTGCAGTCATTGTGGAAAGACAGGACATGTGATTGATACGTGCTATAGAAGGCATGGTTTTCCACCTCAGTTCAAGTTTAATAATAATCAGCAGAATCATGAAGGTTCAAGGTCAGAGGTACATTCTCAGCATATTGGTTTTACTCCAGAGCAGTATCAAACATTGTTAA
>Ga0209700_100585_pt1 | contig 70276 bp, 38 predicted proteins | sample SiratroredBW_FD_187528 | JGI IMG/M metagenome (GOLD analysis project Ga0209700, IMG submission 187528) | Root nodule microbial communities of legume samples collected from California, USA - Siratro red BW (SPAdes) (version 2) | ecosystem: Host-associated > Plants > Roots > Nodule | place: USA... | reverse complement strand
AAAAAAAAAAAAAAAAAAAAAAAACACCAAAAACAAATAAACAAGTGAGAGAGAAAAATAGATAACAACTAGCAATGGAAAAAAAGGAGAAAATGAAAAGCATAATATACATCAAACACATGCTTAGAAATTTATTAAGTCTTATATTATGTTCAATTTTATCTTGTATAAACAAACAAACAGAAAAACTGATTTCAACTTTAAACTCACAAGTCATGATCTTAATAATCACGTATATATCATCTTTTTGAAGTTACACAAAATATAACTCTCGTGTAAAGCCTTTCAAGTTGTGGAATTCTGAAATTTTCACTACTCTTTACAAAACGTTCCTTGACAGACTCCACTTCTCTTGACAGTAAATATTATACTATACCTCCTTCTAATTCTTAAGCAACCTAAATCTGAATTCACACAAACTAACGAAATCAGTTAACTTGATTAAAAATTTTCGAATCCCCTAATATTCTTATTAAAATGCCTTTGTCGTAAAACAAGTACCAAATATCATATATTAATTAAAGTTAAATATTTTAGGAAAAATATCATTAATAAACTTGAAGATTTGATATTGATGTTTTCAACTATGTTAAAGAATTTGATTGTGTGTTTGACCATGAGCTTGGATTCTAATTTTTTATTTTAATCATGTTGTAAGTGTTTTCTTAAACTTTATTTGATCTTTTATTAACTTAAAAAGTTTTTGTAAGTGTTATGAAATTTTATGGTTATGTTATAATACATTATACCTTAAAATATGTTAAAAAATATTATTAAACTTTATTGAAAAACAATAAAGAATATTTTAATAGATTAATATGACAAATTAATATATTAAAATCTTAAAGTCTAAAGTTATCGTGTTGACTTTTTTATTAATAGATACAATTTTGTAATCGATTAAAATAACTTAGATTTTAGATTTTGATTTACTAATGACATTTTAATTTATTAAAAAACAATCTAACTTCATGAGTAAGTGAATTTAATGTATTAAAACACATTTTTGATCAATTAAATTGTATAGATTGAAATTTATGTAACTTTTTCATTTCAAAATCATTTAAACACTAAAATAAAATCATATATTTTTTGAAAACATTTTTCTACTAAGACTCTAACTTAAGATTGCAAAACACTTAGTAGAATCTTTTTACCTTGATTTTTTTTTAAATCGTTAATTTTAATAAGTTCACATTATAATTATCTTTGTATCTATTTTTTTTATTTTGCTTAAACTTTCTAAGTGATATTGTTCCTTTTTTATTTTATAATTTTTTTCAATGTATTTTTTTTTCTTGATTAGGGTTATTAAGAGTGTTGTTGTGATAGGATTTAACAAATAGTAGTAGATGATACGGTAGAGTTTAAGCTATTATTGTATGTATTCTTTTTCTTATTTTTTTGAAAAATTATTGTAAAACACAAAAATATAATGGTTTGGTTTAATCGGATGATTAGATAATTGGATGTAGTTCATAATAGAATGAATTAGTATAAATTTTTGTATATCTTTTTTTCTCCCTTTCTTTTTGTTTGATCATTTTACTTTTTATGTTACACATTATACTTGTCATACACTTTGCATCCATATGTACATACATTTAATTATGCATTAAATGTGATTAACTATTCATATTGTAATTACCTCTGTGTATTTTTTTTTTTTTTCAACTGCACTTAACCTTTTTAGGTAGTCTTGTTTTTTTTTCTTGTAAATTTTCAAGTGTGTTTTCTACTGATTAGGATTATTAAGAATGTTGGTGGCAGAAGATTTTATAGGGTTCAAGATCTTATTAGTTAGTCTTTATTTTTTCTTCTTTTCTTTAAGAGTTAATATGTATTTTCTAATCAGATGATTAGACAATTAGATGTAATTTTTGTAATATAATGAAGTACTATGAATTTTAGTATATTTTTCTCTATTTTTTTATTAATTTTATTTATTATATTATATATTATACTTATCATATACTTTGCATCTCGAAATATATTTTTTAACTATACACTAAATGTGATTATCTATGCAATTTTATCAGCTAATTTAAAGAGAATTTAACATCCTATCCTATTCATAGTTCAATTCATTTACCCCGGATAATATCAATTATATTGTATATCAATATGTATATTAGTTAGACTAAAATTCAACTGAAATGATAATTTTTGTTAGAATTATTTATAAAAATTTATACTTTGAATAAAAACATTAAAGAAAAACACTCATATCTTTATCTCATATTTAAATAAAAAAAAATTCTTTAAAAAACATGTCACATAATAACATATGTAACAAATTCAAATAACATAACAAACTTATTCAAATAACATAAAATATTTCTACCAATTCTAACATCTTATTCAAATAACATAAAATATTTCTACCAATTCTAACATCTTTAATGGAGAAGGGAGAGGTTTGAATGAGAAAAATACTTAGAAGCGCAAATGTTGGATAATATTTCTAGAGTTCAATGAAATATGGAGGGCAACGATAGGCTGATGTGGGTAGGAAAGGACCAACAAGAGTATTATGTTAAGTCTGGGTATAGTGTGTTGAATAAGGAGGATTTAACGCAAGATTCTGGGATATTCCAGTTATTATGGAGTTTGAAAGTAGCACCATCAGCGACAGTCTGTGCTTGGAGGATTCTATTGGATAGACTCCCAACTAGGGCAAATTTAGCTAAAAGGGGAATACAGATAGGAAATGAGTGGTGTCCAATGTGTTAAGAAGGTACTGAAACTACCCAACATGCAAGGTGGCTCAGAAAGTGTGGGATCTATGTGACAGATGGGCCGGGATTATAGAAGCTAGGCATAACGTTATCACTATTCATTTCCAGAGTTTTCACTTGTTGAGTCAAATTCAGAGGGTTAATAGGGTATGGAAAGGAATGTGGGTGGCTATTGTGTCGAAAATCTGGAATCAGAGAAATAATGTGGTCTTTAAAGACAGGGCAGTGGATCATGAAGAGATATTTACTTTAGCACAATTAAAGGGTTGGCTATGGTTCAAGCATAAGTCGTTAGGGACGTCTTTATCATATTCAAACCGGTACTTCTCACTAGTTAAGTGTCTTCAATCATTGATTTAGCCTTTAGATGCTGGTCCTGGTGGAAGTATGAGAGGTGGGAGCTCAAGGATCTGGTTTATAGTGTAGTAGGAATTCATTTGTTTTGCAGGTACATTCAGATAGGCTAATGTAGAAGAAGTAAGCAACTTTGGCTTCAGAAGGAACGTGGAAGAGTAATACGGGCAGACCATATACTTTGTCATTGGGATTGGTTACTGATGTAGTGGGCCTATGAGTCATTAATTAACTTGGCCTGTACCATCTCACCTCATTTAGTTCGGACTAGAGCTGATCGTCTGGTAATCTTACTCTTGTGTTTGGTGAAGGTAATAGTTTGTGTACCTAGTTGTGACTAGTTTGTTTATGTAATTATTCTGAAATAGTTTCTCGATAGTGGAAGAACTCTATCAAAGGTTATTGATGTATAAGGGTTTGGGCACCCTTGAAGTGTCCATTTTAATTTAATTTATTGTTTGTTGTTCAAAAAAAATCTTTTAATAGATTAAAAATAACATTTAACATTATATTAACATCTTTTAGAGAAATACCATCCATCTAATTCAAAATGACAATATAAAATTAAAAAAAACCACATAATTTCAATATAACTCAATTAACTTACTCTTACAGTTGTTTTCATATTTGTTTAATTTTAAATTAATTTAATTAACTAAAATCTCACTATAACTTAATTCCACATCAAAATACAACTACTTTAAATCAACAATGGATCAACAACACTTTTAATATAAAAAATAATTATAATTCTCCAAAATCTATTACCTTTCTATTTTTTGAATTCCAATATCAATAAAATACACTCATTTTTTATTTAAGCATCTAACTTCAATGGAGTTTTAATTTTCAAATTAAATAAGTAAAGTTATTACTCCCTTATTCTTAATTTTTTTGTGTTTTCAGTCAACAATTATTAATATAAAGTGTTATCCAAACAACAAAATGATAAAATTCAATTTTATCATTTTGAATTTTGGGTCGTCGGTTGCGGGCAATGGAAGGGTAGCGGCGCGCGGCGTAATATCATGGAAGGTAAGTTTGGTGTGATGTGTAGTTCAAAGTACATAGTTACGGAATAAAGTATTTTAGAACTGTTATCCGGTTCTAAAATATAGTTTTGGAATATCTTATTATGTAACTATATGTCTTTGAAAGTTATAATTACAGAATGAGATATTTTGAAATATTTCATTTCGTAATTATATGTCTTCAAAATTCAAATGAATACAGTAACGAAAAAATCCATCAAAATTAATCATAAAACGGTTAATATATCATCCATACCTCAAATGCTTTACAAATACGTCGATGTTAATATATAGATTTAGAGTTCTAAAAGGTATTTTTGTATGCACACTAATAAGTCAAGAGTATTTTAGATAATTTTTAAACATTTGGAGGTGGCTGAAGAAGACTTAGAGGTGAAGGAAGAAGCAATCCTCTAATACCAGATCAGAAGTGGACTTTAAACTTAACTCAATCTTACAAAACTAAAGTAAGGTTTGCACCCCCACTTATAAACTATTGAAACACCTCATCTCTAATCGATGTGGAATCTCTAACATTTTTAACCTAAAAAAAAAACTTATAGTTTTAAAAGAAATAAATTTTAAAAAAATATTTTATAAAAATTATGAGATTTAAAATAAATAATTAAATATTTTAAATTCTTATTTGTATACTTATCATAAAATATAATTTTAATATTTATTATTTTTCAAAATATTTTTATTAAACTATAATGAAATTTAACATGTGAATCTAAATTATAAGTTTCACATTTGAATCTAAATTATAAGTGATGATTTTGTGAGAAACTAGTTGATCCAATATAAAAAAATATTAAAATTATATAAGTAATACAATTTTATACTTTAAATTAAAATTATATCATTGTTATAAAATATTTAATATTTTAGGTAATTAATAAATTTTATAACAACAATACTTTGCTTATCAAATTTAGTTTGCAATTTTAATGATATATTTCATATTCAATTAATAATATTAATACAATACAATTTCTTTAAAATTATTACACCTTATAATTAACAATATTATTTAACATACAATTAATAATATTGATATTATACAATTCATTTAAGATTATTACACTTTACGCTAATAATATTCATAAATTATAAGTATATTCAATATACAATTACTGATATTAATACTTTCAGTTTTTTTAAGGGAACTATAATTTTATAACATACTCATATAAAAAAATATTATTATAAAAAATAATTTGATTTCACCAGTTAATTTTAGAACTTGTATCCATTTCAATTTTAAAAACTTAATTACATAAATATGACAACAAATTCACAAATGTATATTTTTTATTTGAGAAAAATATAATTTGAAAATAAAATATCACTTACTTATTTTAGTTTTCCCTATTATGCTTCATTAGCAATTTTAATCACTCTATTTTTTTTAATCAGAGTATTTCTATTAATAAAATCCGTAATTGTACGTAACAAATCAAATCAGGATGAAGAAAAAAAAAAAAAACTAAATTATTTATGTCCGAGATGTAAAAAGACTCTTATAACCTCACCGTCTGATTGTCCAACCAAACTACAAGATGCTTTCTCATAATAAATATGTGCGCAGTGTGAAATGTATGAGCGCCGATAATTTGAGTTGAGCATTTTTTCCCTCTTTGGCTAATAGTGAGTTCTCTTTGCTCTGCAATCTTGCTGCATTGCGATTTTGGTAGGATTCTGTGTGGTTTTTGAAATCGATTATTATTATTTTTTGTTCTGTTATTTCTGTGTTTGTGACTTTTAGGCTAAGTTTCGGTTTAACACCTTCATTGGATGAGAAAGAGAAAGATTGAAGACGGTGTTTGAACTCAAAATATATGGATCTGTTTAGGTGACTAAGTGGAAAGAGACTATTCATGCCACTGAAATTTGTTTGTTTGATGATGATGCAAGTTGAATTAAAGAATGTATATTTGTTTTCTGAATATTTAAGTAGTTAGTTCAATTTTGTAAGGATGTGTTTGCATGTCGATAGGTAGTAGTTTAGATGATATCTAAGACATTTGTGTCTAAAATGTATGAGTCGATACTTTGAATTAAACATTTTTTTTTATTCCTTCTTTCTCGGTTGACTGAAATTGTTTGTTTAATGATGATGCATGTTGAATTATAGAATGTGTATTTGTTATCTGAATATTTAAGTAGTTAGTTCAATGTTTTAAGGATGTGTTTGCATGTTGATCCGTTGTAGTTTATATGATATAAGAAATTTGTGTCTTTAAAATGTACGAGCCAATATTTTGAATTCGGCATTTTTCATTCCTTCTTCCTCAGCTTGTCTGCAATTTCTTTCTCCACTGTTACTCTTATGATATGAGATTTTTTTGTGTGGCTTTTGAAATTGAATAGATTATTTATTTTATTTATTTTTGCAGCTTTTTTTTGCTGAGTTTCCGCATCCATTGAGGTATTCAATGAAAAAGATTGAATAACCTATTTGAAGGCAAACTATAGATGGAGATCAATCTTGTTTAAGTGATAAGAATTTATGTGAGAAATGCTGATTAAAGAATGTGTATTTTATAAATATTTTTAAGGATGTGTTTTACATGATGATCAGTTGCAGTTTTAAGATGATTATTTTTATTTAAAATAACATTTTATTAATACAATAAATAGATTGTAGATATGGAGTTGAATAAAAAAAGAAACATACCATATGTATCTTCTTAATATAAATATTTTTAAGATAATAAAAATTAGCTCAATTACAAACAAATAATCAGTTTCTTGTGCATGCATTGTAATTAATTATTCTTCATATTTTTAGAATGTTTTTGAGATTTTTTTTAGTAAAATTTGTTTGATGTGAATATTCAATTTTGGTTTGAGTTGTTTCTGATTTATGTTTTAATAAGAATATACTTTAGTTTGTGTTCTTTTTTACACTTATGTATTAGCTTCATAAGTTAGTTTTGTCAAGATAGTAACATGTGTCTTCTGAAAACAGGTGAAGACCTTGAACATGGCTCCATCAGATGTTTGTCCCACTGAGGATTCAGTTAAGGCATTTATAGAACACTTGGTTGACCCAGTGCTGCCAGCAAAGTCATCTGTTCATGAAAACCCATCACCTTATCAACAGAACTTAGTTGGGAGACAGGTGTTTAACTTGTTTACCTCTGTGCTTGTATAACCGTCTAACCTAACCATTAACCTAGGTGACTTTTGTGGACATATTGTTTTTGTAATTTGTTTTATTAGTTGTTTGGGAATCTTGACTTTAAGAATTATTCAACATAGTAAAGATTGTTTTCACTTTTATGTTTCCTTTTCATTACTTTTCTATTTACACTACTTTCATGTGTTGGTTGCATGGAGTGTTGAAAGCATGTTTTATCTTGTACTTTGCAATTACAATGCTATTTCATTTATTTTTGTCCCTCTGCATCTCATTAAAAATGGAAAGAAACACTCCAGGTTCATATTGTCATATGATTTATAAATTACAGTATGATTATAGATCTATAGGAGTGCATGAGGAGGACATTATCATCTCTAGTTATTGATTTTCCTATTTGAGTTTTTTTTGTTTTAGGTGCGTTCGGCTGTCTTACTTTATAATTACTACCACAGGAAACAGCATCCAGAACTAGAATATCTTCCATTAAATGAATTTTGCAAGTTGGTTGTGGTTTTGAGGCCAGCTTTATTAGCATATATGCAATTCATGCAAAATTCAAATGAAGAAGAGCTCCCTCACGTGGAGAAGCAGCTATCATTAACAGAAAAGATGATTATGGAAGCATGTGATGTATGTAAATGTTTAGATGCATCAAAGAATGTTCCTAGTATAGAGGGATGGCCCATTACAAAAGTAGCTATCCTTCTAATTGATAGTAAGAAGAAGAACTGTGTTTTGCTATTTAGTTCCATTACCTGTGGGGTATGGTCTCTGGTTGAAAAAGATCTGGACACCTCTAGCCAAAGTTCTATCGGGTCAAAGGGTATGGACACTTCCAGCCCAAGTTCTAAGGGGTCAAAAGATCTGGTTACTTCCTCCGATCAAAGTTCTCATGTTACAGCAGGAACAATACAACCCAAAAAAAAAAGAGTCCTTAAAAAGTCTTCCAAAGATGAATTAAAAGTCAAAGAAGATGTGTTTCTGGAAGTTGGGTATTCTGCTATAAAGGAAGTCACAGGTGATTATTTCATCCTTTTATAGTTAATATTTTAATTTTAATTTTATGTTTATCATGTGCTTCTGATTCACAAATAGCTGAGTATGATTATTGTACAATGGTACAGGTAGCAATAATACTGATATTTTGCTTTTGGAGAGTGACACTGTCTATTCTGAGAGCAAAGAGAAGGAAGCTGCTCGGTTTTATATAATGCAGTGCTCCAAGGCAGTAAAAGAAGAATTTATCCAAGTTTCTCTCCAAGATCTAATTAAAAGGTTTGTTTTAATTGCTATTGTGTGATGACTCAGATCCTGATGTTCTGATCACAGGGAAATGAGGCCTTTTTCTCTCCCCCACTCAGGTGGACTCACATGTTTTCTCCCTGTTGGAGAGAAAAACATACTCGTGCTCATTAATGTTACTGCTGAATCATGTTATAAACTAGTTTATAAATCTTAGAGAATTAAATGCTATGTTAACTTTTTTTTGTTATTTATAAGAAAAATATAATTTTGCAAAATGTTTTTGTTGGGTAGATGAATGGTTACTTATTAGCCAAAATGGCGAAATCTTATTTAAAGGTTGTCTTTAACTGAACATCAAAGAATGATATATACATCAACAAGTAGAATTATACATTCTGTTTCTTCTGCAGTAATAGTTTTTTTTTTCTTTATTTAATTCTTAGATAATTGTCTCTTAGTGTTATATGACCTTCACAAAGAAGTAAACCTGACTTTATACATGTTTCTGAATAACATTAGTATATTTATTTTGCATAGCTTGCGGGGTCCTTTGGTCACTAAGAGTTCTGGAAGATGGATGATCACTCCTGTAGTTGACTACTTTCACGTGCTTCCATACTATGAAGTAATATCGAAGTGGGTATCCAGGTTGGCATGTTTTCCTTTGTTAAAAAAAAGACTTAGTTTTTTAGATTGTTAGCAGTGTATTGAATTCAATATTCCTCAAGGAATGATATTTTACTCAATGTGTCATGACTTCATCAAGTACATTTGACTTGAGGTCCTAAGTTTAGCAACTCATGAAAAGAACTAAAAAGTAAAAAATATGTTGCTTTTTACAATTCATTTCAGTTACAATTGCCTAAACCACTTGCTCAGTTATGATACTAATTTCAGTTACAACTTTGAAGGAGTTTATTTTGGTACCTTTACTACATGAAATTCATAATGGAGTTTATTAATGACCTGAATTATTCTAAAATCCTTTTTGATTTTACTATTCTAGCATTTTCAAGCCTTGATATCATAGAATTTAAAGAGATTTAGTATTAATATTTAGTTTTATTTAAAATTAATTATCCTCTGTCACAAGTAATAAAGTTAATGTATGAGAGTTTCAAATATTTACTTATGGAGTTAGCACATGCATATTGGATGATTTGTTTTTTTTCAAGATCTCTCCCTTAGCTGTCTCAAATCCTTAATACAATGTTCTTCTATTTTCAGTCATTTTTACTTCTTTTTTTTTTTTTTTTCCATATCTCCGTTAGGTTCACTTTTTATGTAATATATTCTATCTTGGCAGAGAAAAATTCTCAAATACTTTGCACGATACAAGGGTAACAGAGAAAAATATAAAGGTAGAAACCCCTGAAGTAACAGAATTTTATGCAAATGAGGACATGTTTACAGCTCAGGATAGGAAGCCAAACAGTGATAATATTGATTCACCGAAGCAGAAAGAGAACAACAGAAGTTGCACACCTGCATTATCCGATTCTATATATGAGCCAATGGAAATGACCATGAATGAAAATTCAATTTTAAAATCAAAGATCAAAGAGAAACGTCACTATATTATTGACAATACTGTAGGTGAAGATCTTGAAAAAAATAATTCATCTGTGAATTATAATTCTATCGGCTCTGCAAGTGCTGACAAGGTTTGTAACTTGCTTACTTTTCTAGTTACTGATCTTAATGCTCTCCTTAAATCATGTTCAGACGTGCTTTCTTCTGTACATGTACAAAAATTCTTTTGTAAATATTCATTTAAGCTTTGTAAAATTGTCAGATAATCACGTTCCATACTCATGAAATATTTTCAGTGCTATTATTCTATTGATAAATAAATAGTATCATTAAAGCTTTGTAAAATTGTCAGATAATCACGTTCGATACTCATGAAATATTTTCAGTGCTATTATTCTATTGATAAATAAATAGTATCATTAATGAGTTGCTTATCATATAAGTTTTCAAAATTTGGTTTATTTCAATATTTATTGACCGAAATCATAATTTGCTTCTAAGTGAGCTGCACCTCACTTCTATCATGATTGTTGAGCTTAGTTCCATTGTTTTGGCAGGCTTTAAATGTTGACTCAACAAATATGCTCATTACTGAAGATGGAATCAACAATATTGCTTCTTTCCACAATATGTATGACAATAGGCCCAATACCTCATCTCAAGAAGGCACTGCAGATGGCTGTATTCAGATTGGAAATCATTCTGACTCAGATCTGGAGAAGCTCAAAGTTCCTTCAGATTTGAAAAAGAGAGTGGCTCAAACTGCCCTAGCTGCTTTGATACGAAAGAGGAATGAATTGGTAAAACTTCATTGCTTTCTTCTAATAACAAGAATGATTGTACTTTATATTCATTCTTAGTAGCTATGAATGGGCACTGAGAACATACACTTGTTATCCTAGAAGAACAAGAAGAACATGTACATGTTACCTTAAAACTTATGTATGGTTATATACAGATGTATTAGTAAGTTGGTTGAATCCACACTGTCATTTAAGTAAGCTGTTTATTTCCATCATTTTGGTCTTATCTACTGCAAAATTTTAATTTAAATAATAACGAGTATCACATAGTACCCAGTGTGTTGTTGTGACTATTAAAGTAGTATTCTGTTTCCATAGCCATACCTACTATGCTGGTTTTACTTAATTTAAGGATTAGATTGCTACTGTTTTGAATGTTAAAAAAATTTTATATTTGCATATATCTAAGATTTAGTTACTCCATTTCAGGCCCTTCAGCACCGCAAGATAGGGGACGAGATTGCTGTTTGTGATAGAAATATGAAGAGAATATTAACTGGTGTGTTTTCCTTTCAGTGTGTGTCCTGTGCTATCTGTAAAACTGTAGAGTAAGTCTGGTACTGATTTATGCAGTGATTATTGGCTTCTTTTATGCATTTTTCTCAATCTATAATTAATCTTAGAATTGGGCTTAACACCAAACTCAGTCCCACAAAACAGCTACTACTTTGTATGATTATGTGTCTTTCGCAAGGTATCTGGTTCATTAAACTAAACATTGTTTATATTCATTAGGCCCCGCGCGGTCCTCGACACCCATCAGCCCCCAAACTAAACATTGTTTGTATTCATTATGCTCCCCTCCAACTTCTTCTAGGGTTTGTTTGTATTCATTACGCCCCCCTCCAACTTCTTCTAGGGTCTGCCCACGCGGTTGGGATCTCCCAGTAAAAATTTCAAAATAATATAAGTAGTTTTAAGTCTCATCTATGAGAAAAAATTTCTCTGTATGGCGTTGACTATGAAGTCTGCTATCATATATAATGTGTAGTGTTGTCAAAATATTATGAATTCAACAAGCATGTTACGTCCAAGGAACGGTTTATCAAAAAGAATGCTTATCCTTGATTTGTGAATATGACTCCAATTTGATTTGTCCACAAACTCAGGCTGCTGTGAGGATCTTTGATTTGCTATGGGAACAATTGTGTTAATGATCACCTGCTCTTTTGCCTTTGCATGAAGATTCACAATTGCTTAGTATTGATGGATGATATATGCTATATTTGCAAATTGCAGTCCTATTCTATACTATCCTGAAGACTTTTTAATGCTAGAATTAGTTAGAGTCTGAGAAAATAATTGACTAGCTGCGAACCAGATAATAGTGCGATTCACTGTCTGGTTCACTAAATTGAACTGTGAACTAGATACTGGAATTATAGATGAACTGTGAACAAGCACTGATTTTTCATGTCTTTTTGGACAAATGTAGATGGGGAAGATAACTTTATATTAAAGATTGAATCAATTATAGAAGGCTGTAATGATACATGGCTCAGGAATCAAGAAAGGGTGTTCCTACAACAAAGCTCACCTCTTAAGAGGAAGAAATTGTCAGAGGCTGTCTTTATAACACAAAGTCCATGTGAGGTAAGCAATGTTCTATTTACCTACTTGCAGTAAAAGGTGAAAATGTTGTCACTTATATGATACTTTATTATTCAATTTAGTAGTGTGCACACTGGATCAAATGGTTGTGTTGCTAATTTCTTGGAAGGATTGTTTCTGGTAGACGTAAGTATGGAAACTAGAATGAAATGGTTTTATAAGTTCTTATGTAGGGCATGTTAATTGTAGTTAATTTGAACAATGTCACTCATAGCGTTGTTTATACACTGTTTGGCTTCATCTTTATAATTGTTAAGCTCACTTTTGCGGAAAGGTTATTAATCAATGCAAACTATATACCCAATTATGAGTAAAGATGCTTCCAAGAAGTGCAACATGAGCGGTTAACTTTTTTTCATTTTGTGCTGTGTACATCTCTGAAGCACCTCAGTTTGATATTATTACCTAACTTTGTTATGTGATCTTTTCTCTTTCTTGTCTGACATCTTTCAATAATATACATTATGGGAGGGGTCTATTGCCTTAAAGAAATATAAGAACATTACTTATTAATTAGCAGAAAGCCCACTATACTCCTTATTTTCATTGAAATAAAGTATTTAGAAGTATGTAAATCTTGCAGGAACTGGATGATATATGTCGCACAAACAATTGGGTCCTGCCAACTTATCATCTATCTCAGTCAGAGGGTAAGGCTATCTAATCTAGACTTTAAAAAGCACAAGCGGCATAAATTCTCTTTATGAATAAGTTATGGATAACTTCTCTTAATGAGAAAAAATTAAGATTTGATAATTGCACTTTTTGTGCACCTTATTAATGGATTAATGTGTCTATGTTGAGAAAATATTATACACCCTAATGTGACAAACCAAATCTAACTAACCTTTCTATTGAAGGTGGATTCAAAGCCAGTGTAACGGTTAGAGGAGTGGAGTTTCAGTGTTCATTTGAAGGTAAAATGGGTTCCAGTCCTTCTGAAGCAAGAGAATCAGCTGCACTTCAGATGTTGATCAACTTGAGAAGTATCGCAAAATCAGAACAGTGATAGCAGAAACTTAGATGACATAATTCCCTTGTGATTATTAGTCTTCTCTAGAATTACATTAATGATAATTGACGAAATATCTTTGATCATTTTTACTCAATTTAGTTCAAAATTACTTCACTTTCTATTCTCTTCCAGTTTTGGAACCTTGCTTTTAACATGATATGTGGTTAACTCTAGTCAACTGTTTTTTGTTTAGTATTTCAATTCTTCGCTCACCTCTTTCTTTCATAAATGGTTGGTAAGTTTAGACATCTTACTTTTTCTCTTTTGGTATATCTTTCCAAAATTATGAAGTCAGGTAAGTTCCTCTGTAACAACCTGGCACAGGTCCCATTACTAAAATGGTTTAATCACCTAAATGTCATATCATAAGGCATCTCAAATTCTATTCACATGTCCTATTCTCTCTCTTAGTCTTATATTATATGCAATTTTATCTTGTATAAACAAACAAAAAAAAAAACTGATTTCAACTTTAAACTCACAGTCATGATATTAATAATCACGTATATATCATATTTTTGAAGTTACACAAAATATCTTATCTGAATTTTGATTTCCTAACACTTGCTAAAGACATTCAACATCACAGAAAAAAAATTAACTTCATTAAATGTGTGGTACTCTGTTGACATAGAATAATTATTATAGTTGGTAGTGATTGACAATAGAGAAAACAAATATTTTAATATTTTTTTAATATATAGTATTTTAAAATTAAAAATTTATTTTTATAATTAAAAATAAATTATAATTTATTTATTTAATATAATTAATAATATTTTTAAAAAATTATAAAAAATTAAATTACATAATTATTTTTAAAATAAAAATTATTTATTATAAAATATAATAATTTATAGATTAAAACTGATTAATTTTTTAAATGTAAAATTAAAAATATTTAAACTACTTTTAATATTAAATTTAAATATTTATACTTATATTTATTGAATTGTAACTATTTTTTATATTATTTCTTATATAATAATAATATTATTATATATTTTTATTAAAAAATTATATAATATTTAATATTTTTACTTTTAAATATTATTTATTATTATATTATATAAATTAAAATATATATATATATGTTATAATAATTAATTATAAAAAAATTAATTTTATAATTTTTTATTTTTATAATTATTAGTTATACTTTTATGTTTAGTTTTAAAATATTTTTAAGTATCTTACTTTTATAATTACTTTAATTTTATTTATTATTTTATAAATTAAAAAAGCAACTTTCGTTGCAAATTCACTCTCGTGAGCGAAGAAAGTTTTGAAAAAATTAAGTTGGTCGTTTTTCGTGAAATTTGTTCTCGCTTTTACAACTTTATTCGTTTTTCTCTTTTGAAAAGTTTTCATTTAGGATGTCAGAACATGAATTTATTGTTTTAACATGCAATATAACACACACTAAATTAGTAATAACTATAATTTTCTTAAAATAAACAGAATATACATACAGTTCTAACTCACAATTTTTTATTTATTTTTTTAGAATTTTTTTATTTTTATTTTTTTTAAATCAAATGCTTATTGACTATTTGTAAAAACATATTAATGTTTTCATTTACACATAAAAGTTAATATATTTTCTATAACTACACTAATATACTTGCATGGATGATTTTATCTTAATAATATTATTGATGAATTAATACTAATAATATAAATTTATTTAATATACAATTAATAATATAAAAATTATACCATTTATACCTTGCAGTTAATAATGTACATCTAATAGTACCTTTGACATACAATTAATAATATTAATACACTACAATTTCTTTAATATTATTACACCTTACCATTAATAATATTATTTAAGGTACAATTAATAATATTAATATTATACAATTCATTTAAGATGGTTTCACTTTACAATTAATAATATTCATAACTTATAAATATATTCAATACACAGTTAGTGACCCTAATACTAATTTATTTGTTGAAATAGTTGATTTTAATAAGTTCACATTGTAATACCTTTATCTTTGTGTATGTTTTTTTCAACTGTCCTTAACCTTTTGAGGTAGTCTTGTGTAAATTTTCAAGTGTGTTTTCTATTGATTAGGATTATCAAGAATGTTGTTGTAATAGGAAATCAAGTGGTGGCAGAAAATTTACAAGGTTCTAAGATCTTATTAGTTGTATTTATATTTTCTTGTTTTCTTTAAGAATTATTATGTATTTTATATGTAATTTTTTAATATAATGAACTAGTATAAGTCTTAGTATATTTTCTCATTTCTTTTTTTATTAATTTTATTTATTATATTATATATTATACAATATAAAATTAAAAAAACTACATAATTTTAATATAACTCAATTAACTTATTCGTACAATTGTTTTCATATTCGTTTAATTTTAAATTAATTTAATTAACCAAAATCTCAATGCAACTTAATTCCAAGATCAAAATACAACTACTCTAAATTAACAATTGATCAATAACATTTTTAATATAAAAAAATATTATAATTCTCCAAAAATTACTATCTTTCTATTTTTTGAATTCCAATATCAATAAAATACACTCAGTTTTAATTTAACTATCTAACTTCAACGGAGTTTTAATTTTCAAATTAAACAAGTAAAATTACCTTACAAAATCGTGTTTGCAACTACTTATAAACTATTGAGAGACATTATCTCTAGTCGATGTGTATCTTCAACAGATTCGTCTCACGACGAGATTCTGTAACTCAACGTGAAACTTATATATAAGAGTGGTCTGATAACGACCCAATAGCAGGTGATCTAATAGACCCAAAAACCTTGCTATGATAGGCTCTGATATGATATCAGAAATGGACTTTAAGCCTAACTAAACCTTACAAAATCAGCTTGTAAGGTGAGATTTGCACTCACTTATAAACTATTGAAAGACCTCATCTTTAATAGATATGAGATCTCCAATAGTTTTAACCTAAAAAACAATAAGAAATAACTAATAATTTTAAACAAAAAAAATTAAAAAAGAATTATAAAAAATATGAGATTTAAAAATAAATAATTAAATATTTTAAATTATTATTTGTATACCTGTCATAAAATATAAAATATAATTTTAATATTTATTATTTTTAAAAATATTTCTATTAAACTATAATGAAATTTCACACATGAATCTAAATTAGAAGTGATGATTTTGTGATAAACTAGTTGATCGAATACACAATACAAATATTAACATTATATAAGTAATATAATTCTATACTTTAAATTAAAATTATATCATTGTTATAAAATACCTAATATTTTAGGTAATTAACAAAATTTATAACAACAATATTTTGCATCTCAAATTTAAGTTTAAAAATATTATCATATAATAATGTACTCAACATATTCACAAGTACATATGACTTTTGCCTTAATAATATTATTAATGATTTAATATTAATAATATAATTTTATTTAATATAAATTAATAGTATTATTACTATAAATTAGTTAAATATTACACTACAATCATTAATATAAATAACATACCATTAATAATATTATTTAATATAATTGTTTAACAAACATTTAAAATATTAATATTTTGAGAAAAATTAACAATATTAATATTAAAATATGTTTATTTTTTCTTATAAATCCATCATTTTGTCAATTACTTATTACTTTACAATTTTCAAGATGGATTGGAAATTTACATCCCAACTAATAAGTTTCGGAGCATTAATTTATTGCTTTTATATGGAATATAACATACTAAATTTGTAATAATTATGATTTTTTAAAATAAACAAAGCATACATCCAGTTCTAACTCACAATTTATTTTTTCTAAGATCGAGTGCACATTGACTATTTGTATAAACGTATCAATGTTTTCATTTACACAAAAAAGTGAATATATTTTCATACTAATATACTTGTAAGGATGATTTTAACTTAATAATTGTTGATGAATTAATAATATTTATTTAATATTGATGAATTAATACTAATAATTTAAATTTATTTAATATACAATTAATCATATCAATATTATACCATTTATATCTCACAGTTAATAATGTATATTTTTAATAGTATCTTTAATATCCAATTAATAATATTAATACAATACAATTCCTTTAAAATTATTATAAGTACACCTTGTAATTATATTATTTAATCGTACAATTAATAATATTGATATTATACAATTCATTTAAGATTATTATACTTTACAATTAATAATATTAATAAAGTATAAATATATTCAATATGATATTAATACTAATCTATCTCTAATTCTTTGAATGGAACTATAATTTTATAACATGCTCCTATTAAAATAAATTAGTATTATAAAATATAATTTGATTTGACCAATTAAATTTAGAACTTGTATCCATTTCTATTTTGAAAACTTAATTACAGAAATAGGACAACAAAATCAAAAATGTATATTTTTTTCCTCAAATTCTCGCTATCACAATCGTGTACGAATATTTTTATATGAAAAAAAATATTATTTTTAGTTGTAAGATGTAAGGAAAATAATTTACTTTTACAACTATCCTAGAAATTAGAAAAATATTACTTAGTTATTTTAGTTTTCCATTATGCTGCATTCACAATTTTAATCACTATAATTTTTTTTTTTAAATTAGAGTATTTTTATTAGTAAAATCCATAATTATACATAAAAAGATCAAATCAGGACTGAAAAAAGAGATAAAATTATTTATGACCGAGATGTGAAAAAGACTCCTATGCATCTTACCGTCTGATTGTCCAATCAAACTACAAGATGCTATGCTCTCTTATAATAAATTTGTGTGGAGTAAGGAAGGTTGAGCATTTTTCACTCTTTGGCTGATAGTGACTTCTCTTTTGCTCCAAATTTCTTTCTGCATTGCGATTCCTGTAAGATTTTGGGTGGCTTTTGAACTCGATTAATTTTTTTTTTCATTTATTTTCTGTTATTTTTTGTGTTTGTGGCTTTTCGGATGAGTTTCGATTCAACCCGTACCAATGAGAAAGATTCAAAGACCGTGTTTGACCTAAAAATATGAATCTGTTTAGGTGACTAACTAAAAAGTCTCTGAAATTGATGTGACTGAAATTTGTTTGTTTGATGATCATGCATGTGAAAATTATAATGCATGTTAGAATTAAAGAATGTGTTTGTTATATGAATATTTAAGTAGTTAGTTTAATTTTTTAAGGATGTGTTTATGTTGAAGATGATGATCCATGTTGAATTAAAGAATTTATATGAATATTTAAGTAGCTAGTTCAATTTTTGAAGGATGTGTTTGTATGTTAATGCGTGGTAGTTTAGATGATATAAGAAATTTATCTCTAAAATGTACGAGCCAATATTTTGAATTGAACAATTTTCATTCCTTCTTTCTCAGTTAGTCTGCAATTTCTTTCTCCACTGCTACCTCTTATGATATGAGAATTTTTTTTTGGCTTTTGAAATTGATTCAATTATTTATTTTATTTATTTTTGCAGTTTTTTTAGTTTCTGCACTAGGTATTCAAAGATTGAATAACGTATCCTTGGGGTATTAAACGAAAAAGACTGAATAACCTATTTAAAGGCAAACTATAAATGGAGATCAATCTTGTTTAAGTGATAAGGATTTATGTGAGAAATGCTGATGATCAGTTGAGATGAATTTAAGATGATTATTTTTATTTAAAATAACATTTTTTTAATACAATAAATAGATTGTAAATATGGAGTTGAATAAAAAAAGAAACATATCCTATGTATCTTTTTAATATAAATATTTTTAAGATAATCAAATTAGCTCAATTACAAACAAACACTCAGTTACTTGTGCATGCACTGTAATTAATTATTCTTCCTATTTTTATAATATTTTTGAGATCTTTTTAAGTAAATTTTGTTTGATGTGAATATTCAATTTTGATGAGTTTTTTCTGATTTATGTTTTAATAAGAATATAGTTAGTTTGTGTTTTTTCTTACACTTATGTATTTGCTTCATAAGTTAGTTTTGTCAAGATAGTAACATGTGTCTTCTGAAAACAGGTGAAGAGCTTGAAATATAACATACTAAATTAGTAACAACTACAAATATTAATATTAAACTAACCAATAATATAAATATTGATATTTCGAGGAAAATTAAAAATATTAATACTAAACTATGTTTACTTTTTCTTGAAAACCTATTTTATCAATTATTTATTATTTTACAATTTCCAAGAAGAAAATTTACATCTCAACTATTAAATGTCAAGAGTATTAATTTATTGCTTTTACATGAAATATAACATAATGAATTAGTAATATCTACAATTTTCTTAAAACAAACAAAACATACATTCAGTTCTAACTCACAATTTTTTATTTATTCTTTTTTGGAAAGATTTTTTTTATAAGATAAATGCATATTGACTATTTGTATAAACATATCAATGTTTTCATTTACACATGAATATATTTTCTATAACAACATTAATATACTTGTATGGATGATTTTACCTTAATTAATTATTGATGAATTAATAATATTTATTTAATATTGATGAATTAATACTAATAATATAAATTTATTTAATATACAATTAATAATATCAATATTATATCCTTTATACCTTACAATAATGTACATTTTTAATAGTATCTTTGATATTCAATTAATAATATTAATACAATACAATTCCTTTAAAATTATTACACCTTATACTTAATAATAATATTATTTGAAGCGTACAATTAATAATATTGATATTATACATTTCATTTAAGATTATTACACTTTACAGTTAATAATATTCATAAACTATAAGTATATTCAATATATAATTACTGATATTATAATACTAATCTATGTCTAGTTTTTTGAATGAAACTATAGTTTTATAACATACTCGTAAAAAATAAACTAATATTATAAAAAATAATTTGATTTGACCAGTTAATTTTAAAACTTGTATCCATTCCAATTTTGAAAAATTAATTACAGAGATATATGACAACAAATTCGCAAATATATATATTTTTTTTTCTCAAATTGTCGCTAACATAATATAATTTTTAATTGTAAGATGTAAGCAAAATAATTTACTATTACAAAGATGTCAGAAATTAGAAAAATATTACTTAGTTATTTTATAATAGTTTTTCGTATTATGCTGCATTTGTGATTTTAATCACTATTTTTTTAATTAGAGTATGAAAAAAAAAAAAAACTAAAATTGTTTATGACCGAGATGTGAAAGACTCTTATAACCTCACCGTCTGATTGCCCAATCAAACTACAAGATGCTCTGTCATAATAAATTTGTGTGCAGCGAGGAAGGTATGAGCCCATAATTTGAATTGAGCATTTTTCACTCTTGGCTATGGTGAGTTTGCTTTTGCTCTGGAATCTCTTACTGCCTGTAAGATTTTGTGTGGCTTTTGAAATCAATTAATTTTTTTTCATTTATTTTTATTATTTTTGTGTTTGTGGCTTTTGAAATCAATTAATTTTTTTTCATTTATTTTATGTTATTTTTGTGTTTGTGGCTTTTCGGCTGAGTTTCGGTTTAACACCTATCATTGAATGAGAAAGATTGAAGACCGTGTTTGAACTCAAAATATATGGATCTGTTTAAGTGACTGAGTGGGAAGAGTCCCTGAAATTCATGCGACTGAAATTTGTTTGTTTGATGATGATGCATGTTGAATTAAAGAATATATATTTGTTTGCCGAATGTTTAAGTAGTTAGTTAAATTTTGTAAGGATGTGTTTGCATGTCGATAGGTAGTAGTTTAGATGATATTTAAGATATTTGTGTTTAAAATGTATGAGCGGATACTTTGAATTGAAGATTATTTTTTCATTCCTTCTTTCTCGGTTGACTGAAATTGTTTGTTTGATGATGATGCATGTTAAATTAAAGGATGTGTATTTGTTATATGAATATTTAAGTAGTTAGTTAATTCTTTAAGGATTTCATTCCTTCTTTCTCTGTTTCTGCAATTTCTTTCTCCACTGCTACTCTTATGATATTAGATTTTAAGGATGTGTTTGCATGATGATCAGTTGCAGTTGTAAGATGATTATTTTTATTATACAATAAATAGATTGTAGATATGGAGTTGAATAAAAAAAAACATACCTATGCATCTTCTTAATAAAAATATTTTTAAGATAATAAAAATTAGCTCAATTGCTAACAAATAATCAGTTTCATGTGCATCCACTGTAATTAATAATTCTTCATATTTTTTAAATATTTTTGAGAATTTTTTTCATAAAATTTGTTTGATGTGAATATTCAAGTTTGGTGTGAGTTGTTTCTGATTTATGTTTTAATAAGAATATATATAGTTAGTTTGTGTTTTTTCTTACACTTATGTATTAGCTTCATAAGTTTGTTTTGTCAAGATAGTAACATGTGTCTTCTGAGAACAGGTGAAGACCTTGAACATGGCTCCATCAATGTTTGTCCCACTGATGCACTTAAGGCATTTATATTTACTTTTATGTTTCCTTTTCCTTACTTTTCTATTTACATTACTTTCATGTGTTGGTTGCTTGGACTGTGAAAGCATGTTTTATCTTGTACTTTGCAATTACAATGCTATTTCATTTATTTTTGTCCCTCTGCATCTCATTAAAAATGGAAAGAAAGAATCCAGGTTCATATTGCCTTATTTATAAATTACAGTATGATTATAGATCTATAAGAGTGCATGAGGAGGACATTATCATCTCTAGTTACTGATTTTCCTATTTGAGTTTTTTTTTTTTTTTTTTTTTTTTGTTTTAGGTGCGTTCGGCTGTCTTACTTTATAATTACTTTACCACCGCAGGAAACAGCATCCAGAACTAGAATATCTTCCATTAAATGACACTAATTTATTAACCTTTTCTGACACTAATTTATGTAAAGGTAACTGGGGTAGCATATCTCTCAACTTTAAAAGAGAAGCTGGGTCAAATAATTTAGAAAAACGCTTGAAAATAAAGCACCTTTATTTTTGCTAAAGCCGTCTAAGAGATTCAATAGAAGGGCTTCTGCCAATCTTAGAAAAGCTTGGCCAAACACTACCTAAGAGTTGCATTTTTTGAATAATTCATGACTGTAATGAAGATTTTGTTACTTGAATATGGTATCTGTCCCTGTGAGCATAAAAGCTTAGAGTGAAGTCCCCACAACTAATTATCAACTTATGATATAGTTATAATAGTTAAATTTATCAAAATATTTCCTATATTTTATTGATAAATTCTTCAGTACATGTACCAAAATTCTTTTGTAAATATTCATTTAAGCTTCGTAAAATTGTCAGATAATCATGTTGGATACTCATGAAATATTTTCAGTGCTATTATTCTATTGATAAATAAATAGTATCATTAATGTGTTGCTTATCATATAAGTTTTCAAAATTTGGTTTATATCAATGTTTATTGACCGAAATCATAATTTGTTTCTAAGTGAGTTGCACCTCACTTCTATCATGATTGTTGAGCTTAGTTCCATTGTTTTGGCAGACTTTAAATGTTGACTCAACAAATATGCTCATTACTGAAGGTGGAATCAACGATATTGCTTCTTTGCACAATATGTATGACAATAGGCCCAATACCTCATCTCAAGAAGGCACTGCAGATGGCTATATTCAGATTGGAAATCATTCTGACTCAGATCTGGAGAAGCTCAAAGTTCCTTCAGATTTGAAAAAGAGAGTGGCTCAAACTGCCCTAGCTGCTTTGATACGAAAGAGGAATGAATTGGTAAAACTTCATTGCTTTCTTCTAATAACAAGAATGATTGTACTTTATATTCATTCTTAGTAGCTATGAATGGGCACTGAGAACATACACTTGTTATCCTAGAAGAACATATATACATGTTGCCTTAAAACTTATGTATAGTTATATACAGATGTATTAGTAAGTTGGTTGAATCCACACTGTCATTTTAAGTAAGCTGTTTATTTCCATCATTTTGGTCTTACCTACTGCAAAATTTTAATTTAAATAATAACGAGTATCACATAGTACCCAATATACATCCTAGCAGGTGTTGTTGTGACTATTAAAGTAGTATTCTGTTTCCATAGCCATACCTGCTATGCTGGTTTTACTTAATTTAAGGATTAGATTGCTACCGTTTTGAATGTTAAAAATTTTTTATATGTGCATATATCTAAGATTTAGTTACTCCATTTCAGGTCCTTCAGCACCGCAAGATAGGGGACGAGATTGCTGTTTGTGATAGAAATATGAAGAGAATATTAACTGGTGTGTTTTCGTTTCATTGTGTGTCCTGTGCTATCTGTAAAACTGTAGAGTAAGTCTGGTACTGGTTTAGGCAGTGATTATTGGCTTCTTTTATGCATTTTTCTCAATTTATAATTAATCTTAGAAATTGGGCTTAACACCAAACTCATTCCCACAAAACAATGACTACTTTGTATGATTCTGTGTCTTAGGCAAGGTATCTGGTTCATTAAACTAAACATTGTTTGTATTCATTATGTCCCGCACCGCCCCCGACACCCATCAGCCCCCAAACTCAACATTGTTTGTATTTATTACGCGCCCTCCAACTTCTTCTAGGGTCTGCCCATGGAGTTGGGATCTCCCAAATCAACTTGCTTACAAAATTTAAAAATAATATAAGTAGTTTTAGGTCTCATCTATTAGAAAAAATTTCTCTGTATGGCCTTGACTATGAAGTCTGTTATCATATATAATATGTTGTGTTGTCAAAATATTATGAATTCAACAAGCATGTTATGTCCAAGGAACGGTTTATCAAAAAGAATGCTTATCCTTGATTTGTGAATATGACTCCAATTTGATTTGTCCACAAACTCAAGCTGCTGTGAGGATCTTTTAATTTGCTATGGGAACAATTGTGTTAATGATCACATGCTCTTTTGCCTTTGCATCTGAAGATTCACAATTGCTTAGTATTGATGGCTGATATATGCTATATTTGCAAATTGCAGTCCTATTCTATACTATCCTGAAGACTTTTTAATGCTAGAATTAGTTAGAGCCTGATAAAATAATTCACTTGTGAGCTGGGAACCAGATAATAGTGCGATTCACTGTCTGGTTCACTAAATTGAACTGTGAACTAGATATCGGAATTATAGATGAACTGTGAACAAGCACTGATTTTTCATGTCTTTTTGGACAAATGTAGATGGGGAAGATAACTTCAGATTAAAGATTGAATCAATTATAGAAGGCTACAATGATACATGGCTCTGGAATCAAGAAAGGGTGTTCCTACAACAAAGCTCACCTCCTAAGAGGAAAAAGTTGTCAGAGGGTGTCTTTATAACACAAAGTCCATATGTGAGGTAAGCAATGTTCTATTTACCTACTTGCAGTAAAAGGTAAAATGTTGTCACTTATATGATACTTTATTATTCAATTTAGTAGTGTGCATACAGGATCAAATGGTTGTGTTGCTAATTTCTTGGAAGGATTTTTCTGGTAGACAGAAAGTTTTAAAAGTTCTTATATAGGACATGTTATTTGTAGTTAATTTGAACAATGTCACGCATACAGTTGTTTATACACTGTTTGGCTTCATCTTTACAATTGTACACATTTTTACTGCTCACTAAAAGCTCATTTTTAGTGAAAGGTTATTAATCAATGCAAGTTTTCAACTATATACCCAATAACGAGTAAAGATTCTTCCAAGAAGTGCAACATGCACGGTTAACTTTTTTTCATTTTGTGCTGTGTACATCTCTGAAGCACCTCAGTTTGATATTATTACCTACCTTTGTTATGTGATCTTTTCTCTTTCTTGTCTAACATGTTTCAATAATATATATTATGGGATGGGTCTATTGCCTTAAAAAAATATAAGAACATTACTTATTAATTAGCAGAAAGCCCACTATACTCCTTATTTTCATTGAAATAAAGTATTTAGAAGTATGTAAATCTTGCAGGAACTGGATGATATATGTCGCACAAACAATTGGGTCCTGTCAACTTATCATCTATCTCAGTCAGAGGGTAAGTCTATCTAATCTAGACTTTAAAAAGCACAAGGGCTTAAATTCTCTTTATGAATAAGTTATGGATAACTTCTCTTAATGAGAAAAAAATTAAGATTTGATAATTGCCCTTTTTTTGCACCTTATTAATGGCCAGTAGTTATTAATTGTGTCTATGTTCAGAAAATATTATACACCCTAATGTGACAAATCAAATCTAACCAGTGTTTCTATTGAAGGTGGATTCAAAGCCAATGTAACTGTTAAAGGAGTGGAGTTTCAGTGTTCATTTGAAGGTAAAACCGGTTCCAGTCCTTCTGAAGCAAGAGAATCAGCTGCACTTCAGATGTTGATCAACTTGAGAAGTATCGCAAAATCAGAACAGTGATAGCAGAAGCTTAGATGACATATTTCCCTTGGGATTATTAGTGTTCTCTAGAATTACCTTAATGATAATTGACGAAATATCTTGTCAGTCTTTGATCATTTTTACTCAATTTAGTTAAAAATTAGTTCACTTTTTAGTTTTTTCTTTCAGTTTTGGGACCTTGCTTTTTATATGATGTGGTTAACTCTAGTCAACTGTTTTTTTGTTTAGTATTTCAATTTTTTCCTCACCTCTTTCTTTTCTACATGGTTGGTAAGTTTAGTTTGTGCGATATCTTATTTTTTTCTCTTTTGGTATATCTTTCCAAAACTATGAAGTCAAAGTGTTCAATCAGAAAGATAAACTCAAGGAGAACTTAAGAGAACAAAATAAGGTGAGTGCAGGGGAGATTTATTTTAGTGATGTTCTTTGGAATATTCTTTTAATTTGATACAAGAGGTGTCTTTTTTTAGTAAACAACTCTTTTTTTAATGAATTGATGATTATGACCTTCATTAAAAACAGGTAACCATAAACAAGTTTGGATCATTTGTGTGATTATGTATGGTTTGTTATCGACTCATTCTTAGAGTAGAGTTGTACCTTGTTTCCAATGCAGTCTTTTTCTTGAGTAATTTTATTTATTTGGTGACCTTACATAAGTGAGGTGCAAACAGTGTATTTTTTTATTCAGTGTTATGGGTACATGACGTGTTCTTTAAAATTTAAAATAGCAAATATTTATTTTGACAAAAATATATGAAATTTAAATTAATATAAATACTGAATTTTAAATTTAATAAAATAATTTGATAGAAAATAAAAATATATATCCTCTTGGACCTATATTCCATCTTTTAGGATGGTAAAACATATTACTTCAAATAAATGTCATCAAATTCGCGTGAAAGGGTAAAATATTGTGAATCTTCATAGATATATTCACAAAAGAAAAATGTTTATGGAATGTTATTAGATAACTACTAAATAGTATGAAATGTTATTATTCAATTTGTTCAGTTGTTTTATTCATACAATTTATATAATATTTTTGTATATTATGAAAAATATTTTATATTTTATCACTTCTTAATTGATCGTCTACTCTATGTAAGATTTGTTGTACAAATAATATTTCTGATTTTTTTTTTTTTTGTTAGAAGCAAGCAAAAGAACAAAAAGAACCATCAAACAAAATAAATAAGTGACGGAGGAAAATAGGTAGCAACTAGCAATGGCAAAAAGAAATGAGAAAATGAAATGCATGGTAGACATCACACACATGCTTACAAAGTTAACAAGACAACTAATTATCTTATTTCTCGCTGATAGAAACAACTCAATAGTGTTTCTGTTCATGGAGGAAAAAAAGTTTCTTCAAGTAAAAGGAAATTTATGGATTAAGGAAACTTGTTTGAAAGAACTTGTAAAGATGAAAATGAAAAACTTGTTGTTTTCACATCGTCATTTTTATATATATTATCTTTGTAACGGTGAGATTTGGGAAGGAAACGGATTAACATGCAATTTCATTCTATTACCCTTATCATGTCAATTTGTAAGGTTTCTATAAACTAAACATTTGGAAGATAAATTGACATGTTATATAACATACATATATCATCAATTCTAATTTATAATTTTAATAATTATTAATATTTTATTAATATATTTTTATATTATAATAAAACAAAATAATTTCAATTTTGGTATTTTATGAAATAAATTTGATATGTTCTAAATATATTTTCTTTTAATTTTTAGTGATTTTTTTTCTTCATTTTAATTTAACAGTTATTTTAATCATAATATATATTTTCATAAAATACTTTTTAACATTTGATTACATTTTATTTTTAATGTAAGGGTATTTTTGATATTTTTTAAATATATCAATTATAAACTTCTTTCATTGAATCATTAACTAAATATTTTATAACTTTTTTTTTTTTACTTTTTACTTATTTTTCTCTCTATCTAAATAATTACTTTTTCATTCCTTTTCCATGTGGTCATTTTCATCTCTGAATCCAAATAAAACATGACAGAAGCATTGTGCACAAGAAAACAAATAGAATCTAATCAACAACTGATCTTCTCAGTGAATCTAAACATGACCTAAGCCTAGAAGATAGCAATCACCAGAATCCACACCTTGCACATATTGATCCTGGTTCAGTGATCACTCCCACAACCCTACCAATAACCCCACCTACTTTTTGGCCCTGAAATCTCTTGAATATCTCTGACATATTGGCCTTGCATGTAGAGTGTATGTAGAATGATAAGTTCCTGGCATAAGTTCCTCTATAACAACCTGATCAGAGGCCTCATGACTAAAATGGTTTGATCACATATCATGTCATATCATATCACATTTCAACTTCTATACATGTGTCCTATTCTCTCTCTCTAAGTCTTATATTATATGCAATTTTATCTTGTATAAACAAACAAACAAACAAAGAAACTGATTTCAACTTTAAACTCACTAGTCAAGATCTTGATAATCACATATATTTCATATTTTTGAAGTTACACAAAATATCTTATCTGAATTTTGATTTCCTAACACTTGCTAAAGACATTCAACATGAGAGAAAAAAAAAAAAAAAAAAAAAAAAAAATAAAAAAAAAAAAAAAAAAAAAAAAAAAAAAACTAACTTCATTAAATGCATGGTAGCCTGTTGACATAGAACAATTATTATAGTTGGTAGTGATTGACAATAGAGAAAATAAAATTCTACCCCTCCAAGAGACCATAATGTTAACATGCTGTTGGCATAAATATCTAATCCTAATGTCCTATAAATACAATCATTCAGAATATAGCCTTAAGCTTTTGACAATTGTGGCTTTCAAGGAGATGGAGATGAAAGAAACTTGTGTACCCAATCAAATGACACTGAATTAAAAAAAAAAAATCCCGACTTTACAGTAAAATTCTTTCTTTTTAAAATCATTGAGAAAGAAGGAAATCACAGTAGTTAGAAATTTGCATCGTCCTCTACAAAATTCAACAAAAACTTCAAAACCGAAGACTTAAGATCCCCATTCACTTTTTTATTTTTGGTTTCAAACACGCCCTTCATAACTCTCGTGTAAAGCCTTTCAAGTTGTGGAATGCTGAAATTTTCACTACGCTTTACAAAACGTTCCTTGACAGACTCCACTTCTCTTGAAAATTCAGCATCTAGCACTGTGATGTCCTCGGAACTGTTGCCATCAGCAAGGTCGTCTGTACAAGTTCCGTGCAAGTTTCCTTCTATTGACATAGGTTCAAGGCTTGTAGCATTTGTGTCATTAGGTTGATGCTCCTGGAAAGACTTTGGCAGTACAGAATCTTGTGACTTGTCTTCTGCTATCAACCCAATTTGAATGAACATTAAAATCAGTATTTGAACTGAAGTTGACAGGTATACTAAAACAAGTGAACAACAAACCAATTTGAAACAAAAACAACACAGATATAATATTTGTTTTATTTAAGCATAACCAAAACACAGATATAATATTTGTTTTATTTAAGCATAACCAAGCACATAATAAGTGCATGACAAGCAAGGACTCGAAGTAGTATAGAGAATCCACAACTTCTAAAGATGCCTCCCTATTCACGACTATCATGCCTCATACCTGCATGCACTTCGGTGATCTTCTTGGTTCGCTTCAATGCCTCATAACTCTGATCCATGTTAACCTCTGGTTGGACATGACGGAGTCGAGCACTCATTCTAGTACCAGTACACATCTGCACAACAGGAGAAGCAGGGAATGTAGAATCCTCTAATTCATCAGACAACTGAAATGGGCCACCTTGGCTAGCAATCTTGTCACAATATGCAACCAGTGCTGGATCCATCTGTGAGAGCATTCCATGCACCTGAAGAAGTCAAAGGAAAAAAGAAAAAAAATAAGTTACACAGGAGCACTTGCTAGACAGCAGTCAACATCAAGATGTAAAACTTGAGAAAGTCCATGCACCGCATCACGGAGCTCACAAGCTCTACTGACAATCCTAGCACCATTGTAGTCCTCTCCGTTGTAGGCCTGAGTTGCAGAAGAAGAACCAAACTTAAGACATGCTTTGAATATTAGAATTAGTGGATGAAGCATTTTCAATATATATAGCCCAACTGCTCCCCGCCCCATAAAAAAAAAATTTAAGGCACAAATACGTGCCTTTGCATTGGATACAATAAGATTGATATCCTGCATGAATGCAGCACATGTAATATATTGGCCATTATCAACATGCTGCAGGATGGTAGCCATGTCTATTGGGTTCTGTATAATTGACCGATAATTTGGTGCATCTTCATCTGACACTGGATAATGGAAGGCATTAAATCTTTTGTCATACAGTATCCTGTAATAGGGAGAAAAATATATATATATTGAGAGGATGCATACAGTTAATTAAAGGCATTAATGAGCCGTACGAAGCCAACAACTGTACATTAAGTATAGATGACATACCTGTTGCAAATATCTCTAAGGCACATCCGTAACCTACGAAGTGCATGTTGCTCAGCTTCCACCTTTGCTTTTAGCTCAGATACTTTTGGACCACTAGCCACTTTTGGTGCCTTGGGAAGTTCAGGGAGGTATTCTGTATCTTGTGACTTCTTGTTGATTCCCTCCAACAATATTGAGATAGCAGCTTCTATCAAAAGATTGAAAAACAAAGTCCTATCTTCGGCACATGGCATATTCACTTGATAACTGTTCCAAAGAGAGAGAGGTTGAATGGAGAACTAGAAATATTATTCAAAATTTTCAAGCTTTGCATTTGAACAAACCTACAGTTGTTCAACTAGTTGTGGGAATAACCAACTACAAAGACTTCGATAAGAAAATAGGACACTGAATACGAGAGGTAAATATTATACTACCTCCCTTCTAATTATTAAACAACCTAAATCTGAATTCACACAAACTAAGGAAATCAGTTAACTGGATTAAAATTTTCGAATCCCATAATATTTTAAGACATCGATGAGGAAATAGGGCACTGAATACTGGCAGTAAATATTATACTACCTCCCCCTTCTAATTCTTAAGCAACCTAAATCTGAATTCACACAAACTAACGAAATCAGTTAACTTGATTAAAAATTTTCGAATCCCCTAATATTCTTATTAAAATGCCTCTGTCGTAAAACAAGTACCAAATATCAGATATTAATTAAAGTTAAAATATTTTAGGAAAAATATCATTAATGTTGAAGTAATACAAATTTGCTTATTTTTGTAGTAATTCGCAATGCTGATATTTTTACCCACTTAATCATGAATCTCTGAAATACATTTGATTAATAGAAGTGACACAAAAATTAAGGTGATGAATACTTCTAATTCTATTTTTCCTTTGTATTTGTTAGACATATTACAAACTACAAACTTTGATATAGAAAAGATTCAGAAAACACTAGTTCTACATCAGCAAACTTTTACATACATGGTACTGGTATAAAGAAAAAAGCCACTTTCTTTGTCTTGAAACTAAAAAAAATACTTGCAGTAAATTATATCATGCATACATTGTGCGGTGAGGGAAAACTGAAGTGGGCACTTCCTCAACTTCAGCAAGTGCAACTGATGATGTACCAAGCAGTAAGATAGGAAGATCAGATGGTAATTCTTCCAGCAAAGTCAAGAGAACAGCCCTGAGCTGCTCATGAGACTGCAGGATAATTTAAAACAATTAAGCGCTCAGTTCATATTAAAAACAGTAATTCAATATAAGCAAACCTGACAGAAATAGACGCAAATTTGGGGCATTCAAATCAGTTCATTTAGCATATATAATTACAGGGAACCAAGATACACTCACAGTCTCCCACCAAACATCAAACTGTGGTAAATAGAGAATCGATGGTGTTGTTCTTCTAGCTTCACTAAATATATGTACTAATGCTTCTTCTGGTGTCTTTGCACTGGGATCTGACAGAAGAGATGGGAGTCCTAATGAATGTACAGGAAACTTTTCCAGCTCATGTAAAACCGCAGGGCCAAGATGATCCTGTTGAACTAGAGTAGTAAGTATATTCAATATTAAGTTGCTGTAATGAATAATTTTTCAATAATAATAGAAGGTTCTAAGATAATTACCAGCCCTGTACCTTCACCACCACAAAGTAGAAGCCTAGGTCGATACACAAGCGGAATTGCAGACCCGTAGGAAAGCATTGAAAGTTTAGTCAACTCTGATGCAATAGAAGCTGGAGGGAAAATATCAGATATAACACTCATAGCTTTCTCTAAATGTCGCTGGAGACATGGTTGAACTACTAGAGACAGTGGCCTAGAGTGCACAATGGCTCCCCTATGAGCAGCTGGAGTAATAGCAGACATCGCTTCAATAAAATGAGTCTTTTCTACCTTGACAGAATCAACATCTATAACAAATTTGTCATCACTTGTATAAACTTGTGGATACTTTTGACGAAAAGCATGGATAGCAGCTTCAGTACAAAGTGCTTTCAGATCAGCACCACAGTAACCTACACAACTAGCTGCAAGTTCCTTTTTCAGCTCATTTGGAGGAGGATGCTTCCACTTACGAGTATGAATGTCTAATATCTCAGCACGTGCCTCACAACCAGGTAAGGGAAAATTAAACTCACGATCAAATCTACCAGGGCGTCGTAAAGCTCCATCAATAGCATCAATCCTGTTGGTAGCTCCAATTAAAACAACTTGCCCACGAGAGTCAAGACCATCCATCAAAGCAAGCAAAGTGGACACAATTGAATTGTGAATTTGTTCTTGCTTGCTAGACCTCACGGGTGCAAGTCCATCTATTTCATCAAAGAAGATAATAGATGGTTGATTCCTTTGTGCTTCCTCAAAGAGTAGTTTCAATTGTCTTTCAGCCTCACCAACCCACTTGCTTAGCACATCTGCTCCTTTGCGCATGTAAAAGCTAACCTTTTGGCCAGCTTTTGAAGCAGCACAAGCCAAAGCCCTCGCAATTAATGTTTTCCCTGTGCCAGGGGGCCCACACAACAACACCCCCCTAGGTGGAGTTATGTGGTAACTTGCGAAAAAATCCGGATATAATAATGGAAAGAAAACCATTTCCTTTAGAGCATCAATGTATTCAGAAAGCCCACCTATATCATCAAAACTAACACTATCATCAACCTGTAAGGGTTGGATATCTGCCCCACCCTTGGAGCTTGGTCCAGCAGTTTGAATCCCTGATGTAAGAGTAGCCAAAGCATCACCTTGATGACCCCAACCTGATGCAGCAAGATTTAATCCGAAAGCTGTTGTTCCATGCATGTCTAGGCCTCCAAACAGCCAAGGAGGACCAGATCTGTTACCACCTCGCCCCCATGAAATAGCCGGGCCTTGGTCCAGCTCATCCACAAGAAGTGAGTCATCAGAATCTTCAGGCCGTGCTAAACGATGACGCTTATGAACTCGTGATCCACCTTTCCTTACATCCCTGCTGACCTTAGTTCCCATACCTTGATGTAACACTCTTCGAGGAGACCTAGGCCGAACCTTTCTTTCCTCCATAGAGAACCTCCGGACATCTGAACGATTCCGAAGATCATAGCGTCTTCTTCCATCCTGCTCTTCTTCACCCTCTTCATCATCACCATCTTCGTCACCTTCATCCTCACCTTCATCTTCACCTTCAGCGTCCCCCTCAACCTCATTTTGGCCATCATCTGCATCATTTTCCTCAACATCGTTTCCATTTTCTGTTTCATCTTGATCAACCTTTTCCTCTGAAAGGTCTTGCTCATCATCTGATTCTGAAATTAATCGTTCTATCACAGCACCCTTTGAACGACGAGGACGTAAACCTTCACGTCGAGGTGTTGGTTTAGTCTCTGCTGCTCTTTTGCGCTTAGAAGACATCAAAACATCCTGTTTGACTCTATTTTTAATCCGGTTTCTCAACGATGGATATGTAGGTCTCTGGAACATAGTCACATACCTTCAGCCCAAATTATAGCAAATTCCTTTATCACACAATATTTTATATTCAATGATATAAAACCTCACCATTAAGTCTTCATCTTCAGCTCCAGAGCTGTCTGTAAAATCTTCAAGATTTACATTAAGCCTTCTCTTTCTTGTTGAACGTCGAAGGTTGGCAGAACCAGACTAAGAGAAGTACAGATAAAACAATCCAAGGATTTAGACACATCCCATCTAATACTGACAAATTATAATAAGCATCTAATCAAATTCAGCAAATGACATGATTCAGAGCAATGTGTGAAATAAAATGCAGATTCCAAGATTAGAAAAACAATAAAATTCATCACTAGCTACTAAGTCCACACCCTTCAGTCTTTTCTAGTGAATTATACCAATTCATAAAAAACAATCAACTGCGTTTGTCAAAAATATATCAAGAGAAGCCAAAACAAAGAAACAGGGAGAAAAGCTACTGTGTACAATCATATTCAGAAAAGCAGAGACCAGAGATTGATAAGTTAAGGTATCTGATTATTGATCAATCAAACTTGGTTGCTAAAGTAGAGCATTTTGTTAAGGTTATCAGTGAAGACAACAGAGGATTGGAAGAAACTATTACATCCAGAATTTTATATATAGATAATAAATAATTTAGTGCTTGGATACTATCACCAATTGTTGGTATGACACTTGTTGTATTTGAGTAGTTCTATATTAGAATGGACAGTTCAAAGCAGTCATTTCTATAAGTACTAACCAGTCTGCAGTAAACTTAAAAATATGACAGAGGAATTTTAGAAAAAGCTATTGTTGGGTTCTCTAGGCCAATGCCAAATTTTGCTAATAAGAGGCCACAAAGGAGTACGAAGTCAGAACCTGAACCTTGTTATTTACAACTAGACACATCTCCAGCACATTTAAGAGGTAAACCTTTTCTGAAAAAAAAAAAAAAAAAAAAAAAAAAAAAAAAAAAAAAAAAAAAAAAAAAAAACAGTATACAAATACAACTAATTAATAGTGTATAGTCCGACCAAACAAATGTTTGTGTGTTTGGATATATCTTTTAAAAACACAAACAGAGACCAACGAAGACACAACATCATCCTAAAATAAATGATAAGGAAATTATTGATACAATTGTCCAAAGCCTTATCTTAAAGTTCATGAGAGAAGAAAATATAGTAATTTGTCTTTAAATTCTAAAAGCATAACATAAAACATCAAGAGAATGAGCTGAAGCATTCGTACATATACGAATACACACATCAGTATACAGACCATTTGTGCTAATTACATCAAATACCATTGTCCACATAAAAGTCTTGACATTTAGTTAGAGGACCTTTGAAAGAGAGAACCAGCCAGAGAAACATTTCAAACGATGTGAATCAACAAAACTGAATGAGGATTTACATGGATAAGATGCAGATGGATTCAAAGATCACAGTCAAGTAAAAAATAACAATAGAAAGCACAAAGCAGTATCATGATAAAGAAACTTTGTCAGCTCCTCCATGATTCTATCATTAGAGTTTCCAGAAAAACAGGGAGGACAAGTTTTTAAAAACATTGAAACCTGGTATGGTGAAAAACAGAAACTGGATACAAAATTCCAAGTCATGCAGAGGTACTGTAATAGAACCTTGCTTCAAGATACAGATAGTTCTTTCAGAATTGGGTTAATCAACTTTATATCTTTTATTAAAAAAAGTAAAATGACAAAAGGAAAATAAATACTTAAAAAACAATAAAATAGCAATGTCTTTAGGAGCTGTTTGGCATTTTCTGTTTTCACTGTTAATAAGAGATATGCAACCTAATTTTTCTTTTCTTTCTTGTTTTCTAGTGTTCATACAGAAAATAATGAAAGCAGTTTTTTATTGTTTACTATTTTCACTATTTCCAACATAAATTTTTGGAACAGAAAACAAAGTGACGAGAGAAAATGTTTTCTCAATTATCAAACCAAACAACCAAGATAATTTCGTACATATGTACACATTTGCACTTGCACGTACTGCGTTAGAGGGGGCAGGAGAATTTCATTGACAATATCATGTCTGACAATTTGAGTGATACAGAACCTATGCAATTTAAACAATAAATAGAGTCATCCCCACTAAAATTTTGCTTCTAGAACTTATTTGGTATAAGACACTTACATTAGTATTAGAATCTTGTGGCTTCCGATTTCCTGGACGCAACATTTTGGCAATCTGAGAAGCTGCAGTCCTTGTCTTATTCTTGTTTTTCCTGGAGCGCCTAAGATTTTGGTTATAAAATAAGTATGGTCGGCCATAAATGTTTGGCCTTGTCTTAATCCTGTCACTTGAGCGCACTTGTCTCAAATCAGGGCCATCTTGGCCTGACCGTTTTGGATACATGAAGCAATGCTAAATTTTTCAAATAAAAAATCACATAATCAGCATATCTCAGCCAGCAACACCTGCAGAAATCAGCAGAATCTACAGCACTTAAATTTTTTCAAAGAGACAGATGTACAAACATATCATACCAGGGTAACTATCAATTAAAAGACTTCACCACTGCTTCATAATAAACCTTTCTCCCCTTATATGCATAAAAATTTAAATACTTGTTCAAGAATCATAGAATTAACATTGTTTAAGATTATTTAGATGCAAAAAAACTATATACACATGAAATTAAAAAGTTCAATTCGATTTTTTAGGCTAACAGACAAAGTTAGAGTTAGAGTCATCATAATGGTTAAGACAGGGAAGCTGCCACTAAAGCCAGAAACACCATTTTCAAACTGAGATGCAACATTCAACATGCTTGCAAGCTTCAGGTCGTAACATACAATTCTCACACTAACCTCGAAATAAACACAGCATTTGTTCAAAATACAAAGTGACATAAAAAAATAACAAATAAAAGGAAAACAAATTGCATCAAACAAACAAGAAGGAACCAAATAACCCAAAATCCACAAAAAATAAAAGTAATCAGTGAAGTTGAGTGTAGAGGGCGTGAGTGATGCGAGTGTTGTAAGAATTAGAGAGGGAATAAACGGGAATATGAGAGAAAAAATCGAGAGCACACCTGATCGCAGGGAATGAATGCAATAGGTTAGGGTTTCGGCGAAGGTTGAAGAAGGAAGAATGAAAAGCATCACTTTGAGTTTGAGAGTCCAAAACCCTTTCCCTTTGTCCCTCCTCTTTCTCTACTGTGTGTATTTTTCTCTCTTCTCCCCATTCGCACTTAGCTCCAAACCAAACGCCAAATATTTGTCTACTGTAAAACCAGATCCGGGTTGATTCGTTGTAAATGACCCGCGCAGTACACCATTTTTTTAGTTGGGCCGCTCCTGACAAAAAAGTCCAAACGTTTTTCGAAACATAAACACGTTCTTCCTGCACCTCCATAAGTTCATCCTACACCTTCGTATCTTTTTAAAATTTCAAAAAAAAAATCCTTTCTAGGTTATATAATCCAGATATAATTTTTTTATTACAGATAATACAATCTGAAATATAAATTCTTTTATAGTTTAGATTATCAATCTGAAATATAAATTAAATTTTTTATATTTTAGATTATATAATCTTAAATATAATTTTTTTCATCAGATTATATAATTCATAATACATTTTTTTTTAAATTCTGAATTATACAATTCAAAATATAATTTTTTATTCTAAATTATAAAATTTGGAATATATTTTTATATTCTCCATTATACAATACAAAAAATATATTTTAGATTATATAATTTAGAATATAATTTTTATACTATGGAATTATAATACAATTTTTTTTTTATATTTTTTGTTGTATAGTTCAAAATACAATTTTTTTTTATATTTTCGATTGTACAATCTAAAATAATTTTTTTTAATTTTGAATTATATAATTCAAAACAAAAAAAGTAAGGGGTGTAGGATTTATTTATTTATTTTTCATAAAGAGTATAATAATCATTTTTCTGAGTCTGTGGAGGTGTATGAAGAAAGTGTAGAGGTGCAGGAAGAAGGGGTATGAAACATATGAACAATTAGATTATAACCACTTATGAGAGTTTACCAATCAAATAGGAACATGATAATTTATTAATTTTCTTATTATTTAATGGATTAAATAATAAAGTGAAAATATAAAAATAAATCAACTATTTTAAAAATATTATTTAAAAATGTGACATTATTTTTAACCAACTTATGTTTTTTTTGAAAAAAAATAAATCAAAATTTTTGATATTGTATAATGAGAAGATAAAGGTGGACATATACTTTGAGAGGCTTTGGGTGTAAAAATTCAAATTCAAAACCCTAAAAATTGACGTATTTAAGGAAAGTGTGACATGTGTTTACTTATGTTTTCTTCACGTATTATCACACCTATTATGCCTTCTCACATGTACTTTGCATTGGTGACTTAGTCTTGGACAGTCATTTTCTTTTGGGCTTGCGAAAGCCTAATTAAAATCCTTGGGCTTGAGAAAGCCTAATTGAAACCCTATATAAACTTATGTAACCATAGCTTAACCTTATTTTACATAAGGATCAAATACAAACGAAAAAAAAAACCTAATCTACTTTACATAAGTACAAAAGGCTTAATTATTCTATACTACTTGCCCTACACATGGCCTACAAAATCATAATTTACTCTATCCAAATTTACAAACCAAAGCTTGGCTAATGATAACAAGAGTTTGGCCTTGTTGAGATCCAATCTCCTTGTAATCTTTTATCCATAGCTTTAGTGTTGTTTGTGTGAATTAGAGATTTCTCCTTTGTGCTTTGTATCCTTACCTCTTCAATTTGAATTCAAAATCCTAAAGAAAATGATGCATGGAAAGAGAGTGTGACATGTGTCCACTCATGCTTTCTTCATGCACTTTCATGCCTATCATGCCTTCTCACATGTGCCTTGTGTCCTTACCTTATTCTTGAACAATTTAGGATTTTCTTTTGGGTGTGAGGGACCCCAATTGTAACCCGAAATAGACTTCTCTAACCCTAACTTAACTCTAATATACTAAAGGGTTAATACAAGCCCAAAACCCTAGTATACTTTGTCCAAATACAAGGCTTGATTATTCTACATTACTTGGCTTGATACATGACCTACAAAATTCTAATCTACTCTATGCAAATTTACAAACTAAATCCTGCTTTGTGATGATGATGATGATGATAAAAGTTTGACTCTACTGAGGTGCAATCTTCTTATAATCTTCTGGTCATAACTCTAATGTTGTTGTGTGGATCAAAGGTCTTCAGCTTTTATATCCTGTAGAGTTGATCTTTTTAAAGATAATATTGGAATGAAAATGATTGTTGGAGGTCAAATCAGGTTCATTGTGCTTCTAAACTCCTAGTCAATACTCTAGATCTTTAACCTCTTTATTATGTAAAAGTTGTGGCTCGATGATTTTCCATCATCTATATAATATCCAATTATTTGTATTACCATATTTTTTAGATATAATATATTAAAATGAATACTTAGTATTTAGAAAAGGTATTATTAAATTATATTATGTAGGAATATTTATTCACAAATATAATAAATAAATAAATAAATAAAATTATATTTTATAAATAAAACATATAAAAAAGATAAGATCAACTTTGGAAGGACCATCAATATTATGATGGTTGAACTTTGGATGATTAGCCTTGGGAAAACCACCCACATTGTGATAGTCAGACTTTAGATGATCGGTCTTGGAAAGACTATCCATATTGTGATGGTCAGACTTTGAATGGTCGACTTTGGGAGGACCATCCAAATTGTGTTGGTCAGGCTTTGGATGATTAGCCTTGGGAGGACCACCCACATTATGATGATTGAACTTTGAATGATCAGTCTTGAAAGGACCACCCACATTGTTATAGTCAAACTTTGGATGATCGACCTTGAGATTACCAACCACATAAAACTATCATCCACCATCCTGTTAAAGAGACATTTGGTTTAAAAGATTATGTCAAAAGATGTGTTTAATTAGTATAAACACTTATTTAGAAAATAAAAACAAAATAAAGTTATACTTACTTATGATATTCATAAAATATGAGAATGGAATAGTTTTGAATTATAATTGTTTATTTCACAAATCATAAAGTGAAAATAAATAACCAAATCCATACCATATCATGTAATCAATTTTTTCTCTTTTAAAATTTTTATAATGTTCAAATATCTTTTAATAATTTTTTTTCTTTGCATCAACTTGATTTTGTGTCATCAAACAAGGTTCTCCTTTTATTTGAAGCTAGAATAAATAGCAAGTTATTTTCAACTCATTTTAGAGACATATTTTTTAAATAAATTGAAATTCTAGAGTTTTGTTAAAACAATTGGATTACTTGAATTTTAAATTCTATTTAAAAAGTAAAAATATGAAAATTCTTCATGTTCTCAAATTCATATTTTTAATCTTTGTAGTTTATGTTAATCATAATTAAGATCCATCAGACTTGTATTGGGTCCATATAGACTCGTTTTGATTTGACGTGGGATCGACCCAATTTAGTTTGACATATTCCTAACTCAATGTTTTAGCCTAACATGAACCCAATTTGACTTGGTCAAACCTGATCCCATTTGTCTCAGTCCCTCCTTGGCCCAACCTGACTTAGGCTCGACAAGGACCTAGCCCAACTCAACTGAACATGATCCTGCCTTGACTAGACTTAACTTAAACCCATGTCAACTCAACTCACCTTGGGCCTGAGCCAACTCGGCTCACCTTAGGCCCGAGCTAACTCGACTAAATCGAGTTTGGGCTAACTTGGCTCGACCCAGCCTGGGTCACCGTGCCTAAGTTAACTCAACTCGACTTGGTCTTGATTGGAAAAGTCCTATATAATCTTAATTGGACTAGGATCCACCTAGGTAGTCCAACTTACTTGAACATGGGTCGGTCATGACTCGGATAAATGTGGACCCACCCTGATTGTGGACTTGCTCTAACTCGATTCACCTTAGACCTGATCGACTCATATCAACTTTGAATTCGGACAACTCGACTCGCCCGGATTGACTTGACTAGGCTTAATCGACTTAGATTGACTTTGACCCGGACTCAACTTCAACTTACATGAGCCTAACCCGGTACTATCTTACTTAGATTTAGTCGGATCTAGCATTTTATAACTTAAAAATAATCTAGTTTAATATAACAGAAAAAGTTTTCCAAATATAAAATGAAAAATCTTGAAAAACTTTGACCAAAACTATAAAAAGATTATCAATATTAATATTTTTGAACTTTTAACAATTATTTAATCTTTATAAATTTTTTTACATTTCGTGATAATTAAAATAATTTATCTCAAACAAGAAAATTAAAATTTATTACATATAAATTGCCTTATTCAAATAAAACATTTAAAATAAAATCAATTCAAATTCAATATATTTGAATTTCTTTAGAAATACTTATCTCAACACAAAACATACGTTCAATCTTTACCTAGTCAACTACCTCTACAATAATTTGGTAAACGCGTTTCTATTTTTGGTACCAGTACACTTTGGTTCACAGGTTTTCACTTTCCTCGTAAAGCTTGCAACAATATATATAACCACATTTCTAGAGCTCAAAATTAGTATAAAGAAGGCTGATACAATAAATGAGTCAACGTTATACCAGTGTGCTTTTACTGCTTCAGATTTGGAGTCTTGTTAGCAAAAATAGCTACAAAGTTTGAAACAATATATCATCCACTCAAGCAAATGTTAAATATCAAATAATACAAGATCAGAGCTTGAAGTCGCTTCAAGCAATCATGTATAAAAACAGTTAAACTTTATTTTTTATTTTGATTTGAGGACACATTACAGAAAGAAAATTCCTCTTCACCGAAAATGTTACTAAAATGAAAGGCAATTTACAGTTTTTATGACCAGCCACTACTACCCAATAACCTCTATTTTTGACTGTTGATCAAATTACTGTTGCATGTTACACAAATAGAAAAAAGAAAGTATTCTTACATGTTAGCAAAATCACCTCATCCATCCCCTACACTAGACACTAAACAGGAGGAAGCTGAACTAACTAAAACCTTGATCAACTTACCCTTCCCACATAAACAACTTCCACTGAACCCCATAATGGAGTAAAATCCTTGGCCACAGAATGCACCTGCAATCACTCTTCAGCCGTGGCTGCAAGAAGAATAAGAATTCACTGTGCAGCAAGTAATGACTTTGCTTCTCTTTGGTCCAGCTTAAAAACACATCACACGTCTTGTCAGGCTAGGCAAGCTGGAAGGGATGTCAAATATAATGACCTGTGCCCTTAGAGTAGTGTGCATCCCTTCACATAATACACATGTCTTGTGAGAGAGCTTCCACAAGAAAGAAGATCAAGAGTGTAAATGGTAGGAGGGTGTAAAATAAAGACTAAAGATTGAAAGATTCTGACTTTCACTCTGGTCATGAGAGGGTGGAATTGAAAAAAGGGTCATAACATTTTCAACCATTTCTCAAATTTATTGTATCAAGCATCGATACTTTTCCCACAAAAATTTTGAACTTGTTCAATACTGGCTTGCCCTCTTTCAGCCAATGCAAGTCAAATTTGATAAATAAAGGGATTGAGGGCCTGTTTAACTTCCAAAGTTCAAGCAACAGATACAATCATACAAGTTCATATGCCTTGAATTCTCTCATTACAAATTGATGAGATAGTTCTGCAAGTCTTATTTACTAGAGTGAGCTAATTCATCAAATAAGACAGTTAATTATACCATACGAAGAATAATAGAATCATATTCTTATGATGGCACTCAAAACAATGAAATTGAACAGTACACGATCATGCGGAAACAAAAGGCACCTTTAGGATCTGGATCTGATCAAGCAGTCTCTAAAGATGGAAGTGACCTGTGCCGGAATAGCTTCACTAATGCTCTACGTTCACAATCCTGCATAGATATGTACTACATGAATGCTTTTCAAGCAACACCATAGAGCAAAAAAAAAATTTAGTTATTTACAAAATAAAAATTCCACTCCTTTTATTTTTCTCAGTGGGAGGAAAGGAGAGGAAGAATGTGTTCCTGAATTAACAGGATAGAACATGACCATTAGGTATGTGAGGCTGCAAAAAACCTACATGACTTGCAAAGGCTCAAAATTAAGAGAATCAGGAAGTTTTATGCAGTGAATTTTTTTTATAAATTATGATAGAAAGTCCTGACTTTATATGGCAATGTACAGAGTGAGTGTGTAAATGTTGTGTAAAAATTCACCTTGAACATATATAGCTGAAATGGTCTCTCTGGATTCATTCTCCTGAGTTTCAAATAAGTATAAGCAAAGCTTAGTTGATCACGAGATGTAAATCGATCAACTTCGTTAAACCAAAGACATGAAAATAAATTTGACATCGGTGTATGTGCCCTGATTATGAAGGAACCCTCGGGAACATCTGCAAGGTGAAAGACTCAATAATTGGAATCTTATTATGCACAGGAAGAGGCAACAGGTATTTCACAATAAACAAAGTTGAAAAGAGTCTCACAACTCGGAAGAGGATCATTTGGCTTTGATGGGTCAACCTTAGGGAGGCCATCAGACTGGTAAAAGTTAAACTGTTCATCAATTGCTGTATGGTTGTATTTATTTAAGCGCTTATTTTGGAGTACCTCCTCCCAAACATTGTGGCGATCATAGTGATTTGAGATGGCATATTCTGCCTTCCTTCGCCACAAAAAATATTCAATAATCAGCATAGGGTCAGAGTTGAGTCGCATCTTGCTGTCAAGCCAAATTGAATACCTACCAAGCAATGATTTGTAAACAACATGAAAATGAGGAATAGAAAGCCAGCAATGTTGGGTACTTGAGCAGATTGCTAGAACTACCTAGAATTTGGGAAGAGGCGATGTGATAAAAATTTTGGCACCTTGCCAGTTCTCCGCATGTCTTCGTATGGCAAGTTTTTTACAACAACAATTTTCCACAAGCCAATGTAACCTCTCTCATCAGGACTGTTTCCTTCTGATGAAAGTTTGGATAGTGTTTGATCATCCAAGAACATAACAAAACAAACATTGTCCTTTGAATATTGACTGATCTGCATCGTGGCAAAGAAACATATAGAACATTCTCAGCATATGCTTTATAAATCAAAGACAGAAAGCATTAATGATTAATCTATAAATGAAATATTATAATCACACTTCAGGTAGATAATTAAGTTTCAGGGTTCTACTACTTCATAGCATAAATCTAGGAAATGTGTTCAGAAAAGACAATGTTGTAGAAATATTAATTTGAAGGGAAGACTGTACTAATGACACTTATTAACGAATACATGATCCATTAACACCATGAACTAAGGAGATGTTTTAAGAAAACAAAACTGGCCTAATCACAACAGATTGGACTCAAATGGAAAATTTGGGGAACGAACTTTATCTCCAAGCCTGTACATTCTACAAGTTTCCTTGTCCTATTAGTTTCTTTATTATATTTTTCTATTGCACTGCTTATTACTACTCTACAAAAACTATGACAGGGGAGGCCGATAAACAGAACACATGTAACATAGATTATCTGATTCTGACTCAATATCTTTGACATAAATGTTACTTTTCTGGCTCCAATGATTAAAACTTCATTACTTTATTAGACTAATAATTACATTTTTTGGTTTCATTTCAGCATGTTGATCAAAGAAAACCTTGACTACTTTTTTATTTTTATTATGGATAATGACAACAACAAAAACATATTATAAAAGAATTTGCAGAATTACCAGTCTACTTGTAGGCCTTCGGAGGAAATCAGAGCTTCCAAAAATGCATGAAGAAACTGCAACCTTACATTTGTACATATATGCCTTATCTTTTTCATTTATATCAAATCCAGTGCTTGGATGTCCTGGAGGCCCTTTGACAAAGCCACAATGAAGTGTCTGATTTTTTGCATAAAATGAATTTTCTCTTTCCTCTAGAGTCTGATGTCCTCCAAATCGAGGTTCAAATAAATCATTTTTGGATGTTCTTTCTTCGTGGTCAACATACTCTAGAGAAAACCATGTGGAGTTCATATAACTTTTGGGTTCAACAAGGCCTTCTACTGATTCCACAAATCCAACTTCACAAGGAAAATCTGAAGTATTTATAATCAAGGAAAATATTAGGGGCAAAAAATTCAGTTAATAGTAGAGTTAGCCAAATGAGGAACATGTAACTTAATTGACCAAACTCAAATATTAGCTAGTAATGTGATGGAAACCCATCCAGCCACAAAATCCACAAAAAAAAGAGGTTGAAGACCTAGAGCCCTAATCAGGAGCGCCTACATGCAGATTGGGTCTGATTGGGCTTATTGGGCCCAACATCATCTTTGAAGAGGTCAATTCTAGGATATGATAAAGTTTAGAGCAGATGATAGAAGACTTCTAATCCAAGGACAACAACTAGGGTTTGAAGGACTCAAGAAGATTAGGCCTCAATTGATATTTGTAGGTCCAAGCTACTATTATCATGGGTCAGGTCTTAGTCTGTAATAAGGTATACAAAGTATTGTATTTGGGCTAAATAGTCTAGGACATTTGGAACTTGTATTTGGGTCAAGTAGTCTAGGGTTTTAGGCTTGTATTTTTGCTCTGAGTAGATTATGGTTAGATGAGTCTAGCTAGGGTTTCAATTGGGTTCCCAAATGCCCAACAGAAACCCTAGGCCAGTTCTAGGGTTGAGGAGATGCAAGCTTGCCATGTTTTGAGTGGAAAGATGAGTGGACAAGTAGCACTTGATCCACTTCATGCACCACATATCTAGGGAATTTGAATTCACAATTCCCTCTTCTTTTTCCTTCTCATGGCCGGCTAAGACTCTTACAAATAGGACTCTCCACCCTTTATAAAATCAATTTGGAATGAGTAATGAAAGGCTGCCCATTCTGGCACTCTACTTGTTCTTGAGTCCTACTTAGGATAGAATCCTAATTTAGCTACCCTCTAGCCTTCTTCCTAGAAGAGTTGGCCTCACCTCTCCTCTAGGATTCCTTTCCACCTTCCACTTCTCCAACTGAATTCTCCTCCTCATAGCTTCCGCAAACTCCATTCTCCAATTCCAATCCATTGAAGGTCTATGCAAGAAGAAGGATGCTATCATGATATAACAATGGCGTAAAAAATCCCAAATGCTTTTTCTTTTGTCATTTAACTCAGGAAACACCATTGGCATTTGAAATATAAATATAATCAACATAAAAACAAATGCAAAGTAACACATTACTAGGAAAATACATTATCATAATGTCACAGCAACACCATCAACCAGATATATAATAAAGTTTTCCCAGCCAAACGAATATGATTCACATAACACAAAAAAACTGTTTTGCTTGCTGATAACAAAATTGTATATCCCATTATCCCATAAATGCTCCACTATCCCTGTGACAACTTGTTCTTGGTCTTGATGCTTACTCCAACAGCCATCTGAGTAGCTTCTGATTCTTCCACTTTGTAAATAGCAAATTCAATCACTATTTGATGTTTCTGAACTATCGATTCACTATTGATTTTTCAGAGACGAATTTCTCAACAAATCCATTTAGAAACATGGGAGGGGATGAAGCAAAGAACTAGAAATGAAATTTGATTTTAAATTCATAAAAAATAACTTTAAGATAATGAGGAGGAGGGTAATGAGTCTTACGCTTTCGGCGCCTCCCTTTAGGCGGCATTCCAACATCAGATACCACATTATTTTCTTTAGGTTTCTTTGCATCATCAGATAACACAATATTTCCTAGGTGGTTACGTTCTTCTTGCCGAATGACGGGTATTGTTGAGAACTTGGATTCAATTTTAGCTGTAATGAAACCGTTGTCAAGAAATACAAAAAGTGATAAATCAGCATCTAAGATTTCTATAACCATACAAATATCAATAGAAAAGACACAAGTCTCAGTCCTCACCTTGAAAAAACATTTTCAAACCATAAACCGTTAGAAGTATTGAAATGAGTGCAGTTAGAAGGAAAATCCAACGTGAAAGCTTGTGTTTGGTAATCCGACCAAATCTTCTACCGCGACGTAAACCTCTAGAGCCATGATCGCTTTTTCCAAAAGAATTGAAAACTGCATCGATGATGCCCCTTCTCTCAGTCAACAATTCACCATTGGTTCTATACAGAGCCATTCCAAAGCAAGTCCCAGAATTCAGACACAGACAAATTCATCTGCAGAAGCATGTCATTTCCAACGTCAAAGTCACACCAAAAAGGCCAACAACAACACACCACAAATCACAGACATCTCAAACTAAAAATCTTGTGTAAACTAAACTCAGACATCTCAAACATGATACAATATATATGCTTAAATAGTTACAGATTTAGGTATCAAATACAAAGGGTAAGCAAGAAGCTGCAGTTTATAAAAATCACTATTAATAAGAGTGATAATATAAACAAAACATGAAAAGGTCAAGCTAAAACCTTCTCAGTCACTCTTCTGGCCCCTCAAAACCAGCTGGTATGAGAGGGAAAGCATTCACTTAAAATGCCACTACCTTATAACAAATTCAAATCAAAGAACAAAAGTGATTCTATCACTACCGCAAAAACTCCCATTTATTTTGGAAAATCATGTCATTGACCCACCACAAATTGATTATCCATTGAAACTTTAAATATCACAAAGAATCATATACAAAAACTAAACCAATAAATATACACCCACTCCCTCCCAATGAGAGATAAACACAAAGGTGGGAAAATGGAAACATGGGAATGCCGCAACTTACAGGGATTAACCAAACTAACAATGCAGAACATAGAAAATCCTCCCAAAATGAGATCTTTCCAAAAGGAACAAATTTGAAACACTGGGACGGTCGAAATGATAGGGTGACGCTGAGGATCTATTAAGGGTGATACAGCGCCGGAGCATAAAAGCAAGTGGGGTTGTGATACGGTGTCGCTTTACGAATCAAAAATCACGATCCGCACTTTGGTCATTGCAAAGTTTCCATTTATCGTTTTTTTGCACTTTGTGTGTGTTTCAGAGCTTCTGACACCGACAGTGTAACGCACCGTTTCTGGTGGATATGTGGGTAATCCTTTCCATATATGTATGGACTATTGTATGTGCTTGTAATACGATGATGCTTTTTCCGATTCTGTGTTCTCAGTTTTTGTTTTGTTCACATTGCGCGTTAATGTGTATATCTTGACGATAGCTTTTGTAGAATTATTATTGAGATGTTTTTTTTATTATTATTCATAGTTTAGATGTTTTGTTTTTTTTATTATTCATAATTGAGATGTTTTTATATTCATAGTTGAGATTCTTGAACAGGGCCACTTTGTAGGCATCTCTGCCCTAATTCACTTTCACACTGTGGAAAGAGTGATTCCACGTCATATTGTCTCTTGACACTTGGTAAACAAATTAAAGTATTTATGTAAAAGTTCATCAAATGAGAAATAAAGTTTTAATTCTTTATCTTTTGGAAGTTTTTAAATATTTTTCTTTTAAAAGAATTGTTTCATTTTCATAACGTTAAGTATATATTTTTTTTTCAACCTAAGTAGTTAAGCGTTTATTAGTTATGAATATAATATTGTTCAATCTATTCTTAATTATATCCACGGAATCATTTTAATGGAAAGAATTTAATTTTGTTGTTGCAAAATAAATTTTATACGCGTATTATTTTTATATCATTAAAATATTTCAAAAATAATTAAAATTAACTAATGATTTCTTCCGGATTTCGGGCATGTAATTCACTAATTAATTATTACAACTTCTAATGATCACTAAGGATTTGTGTTTAAGTATTCCAACTTCTAGAAATACTTAAAAGCTAATCAGAATTGAATATAATTAAAATTTATTTGGAATAATTTTTAATAAAATAAAGTATTTCTTAAAAAATGTTTTTTTCTTATAGTAATTAAATATGAATTAATACTTATCTTCTAAAATTTCTAAAAATTTGATTACTAAATTACTTTATGTCAGCGTTTTGTCTTAGTTTTAAACAAATTGGCCTTTATTATATTCTACATTTTTTTATCTTTCTTTTTTTCTTTAATTTTATAAAATAATTATTTGAAGAACACACAAGTAACACAAATGGAGGTGATCAATGGAAAGACAGGTGTCTGACCTATTTATGTTAATGACACATTTATTCACTTCTTTAGCAATCCACCTAAGCAATTAATAACTGATTTTTGACTAAATCGTTATTATTTTTGTCCGTTAAGTTTACTGTTTTTTGACTTATTAAACTTAATTCAATAAATTCTATAACAACTTATATATACATATATTAATTTTTTTAAATGATATAAAAAAGTAAAAATAGTTTATAATATTTATTAAATTAATATAATAAATTTAAAAATTGTAACAGTTATGGAATTCTTTTAAAAAAATTAGTTAACAGTTACATATATATTGATATATAAAATGTTCTTTATAAAAATTCAAAATTAAAGATATTATGGTTACTTTATTTTTAAAATAACTTTTACAACTACAAACTAAGTAAAAATATAAATTATAAAATAATTACGATTTTATATATTGTGTTAGATAAAAATAAATAAACAGCAGCAGCAGCAGGTAAAAGTAAATGTAAATCACCATGAAACACCGTTATCTTCTCTTATTACAATTTACTTCTTCCAAGGATTTGATCGAATTAGGAGAAAAAGAGAAAAGGGTGTCCCACTATAAAATCTTTGGTCTTTACATTTTTTTATACAAATTATTAGTATGAAAGCAAAATAAATTGGCCACAGATTTGCTAACTTACAAGACTAAGACTTAAAGGGATCAGTTTACTAACCTTTTAAAAATGAGAAAAGAATCATAATTATATTATTAAAATACTATCTCAGAGAACTCCTAGAATTTGATAATTCATCATATCGAACAGATAAGAATAGTGGAAACAGTGCTGATAGAACAAAATAAACCCCCTCAAAATATTAACAATTATTATGAAAAATTATCAACAAAATCATATATTTGCTGGAAGAAACATGGTCCTCCCCTGACAAAAATAAACTACAAAGGCATTAAATGTGGTACTGTGAAGCACATTTTACCCATTTCGGGAACTTAGGGTGGAAGGCAGCTAAAGAAATAGGGAGTTTATCAGCTACAAAAAGAATGAAAAAATACCAAATGATTGGGAAAGATACAATTAAACAAAATATACAAAAAGGTGGGGGGAGGTCAGATGATGGTTTCCATCTATGTATAAATAGTTAAAATACATATCTATTATGGCAATCTTGTACCACTAGCATCCAGCAGCTCTCAAGAATTTATCAAAGGGGCTTGCAGGTGGTAGTTTTAAAGAATGTTGTTGACCAAAATCATATGAACAGGGACGAACTTGATATTGTGCTTGAAATTGCTGCTGATTTACCAACTTCAGATCACCTTCTGAATACTCCAGTGTCTACACAATAGCACCGCAACAAATAATAATCCTTTCAATGTTAACAAACAACTTTATGTCTAATCTGAACTTTGGACCGATTATTATGCATGGTGCAATGGTGTCCACTCCACAAATTGAAAAAATAAAAAAATAAAAAAATAAATGGACTTTTTACCTACATTTTCATACGTTCTCCAAGTATATCGTTTAAACTAGTGAATGATTTTTTTTTGGGTCTGAGAGTGCTTTCATCTTTTCAGTATTTATTTTCTAATAATAGTAATTTGATCATTGGTTAATTCACAAGCTACGTAAACCAGGACATGGATACTCCAAAGAATCAACTGAAAGAAAAATTATTCTTTCACTGTATATTTTTCTTTTGCTGTAAAAAGAAAGTTTCATGTTAAGAAAACATACTAACCTTAATTGGCAAAGGGGAAACTTTCAGTTCATTTTCACTTGAAAGAACTATTGCCCTAGTCTCCTGCTGGTGCTTGAAACTGTGAAGAACTGACATCTTCTTTTGTTTTCCAGTTACAAGTGCCTCACACTGGTTCTTCATTTGGTCATAAGGCACAGGAGTTGATGAAATGGGGAAACTTGCCACTTGTCGTGCAGTTTCCAATACCTATACATAAATGATCCACATAGCATCTTTAAAAATTTCACTCTCCAGCAGAAAATACAACATTGCTTTAAAAATACAATCACATGATCAAGCAGCCTGAACTAAATATAAAATCATATCTTTAACAGAAGAAATCCAGTTTTGATTCTCCAGCTGAAGCATACAAGATTGACTTAAATACAATCACATAACCAAACAGCTAAAACTAAAAATAAAAGCATATCATAATTTTACCGATTGTAAGAGTTGATTAACGCTTAGAATATCTAGGTTATTGCTAGATAGTGATGATTTACGATCTGACTGACTTCCACTCGGTTCAAGCCGGATCTCTTCATCCATCAAAGCCCCAGGATTTACAATCTAGAAACAACATGTCATAGTATTGAGACAGAAAAAACTTCTAAAACCACTTAAATGAAAATACAATTTTGAGGAATTTTACCTCATCAAAATCTGGGAACTCAATCTGAGCAAGTGGAGAAGACTGCCCTGGTGTCTCCATAAACAAAGGAGGTCCCAGTGGATAGGCATCATCAGGGGAAAACCCCTGTACAAGTTGCTTTTTTATGGTTGACAACTCGTCCTGGTTAAAATGGAAAAGTCATGTTATTTACATTTACCACTATTCAAATTTTCCTTGGCAAAACTCAACTGCAACTATTTTTTATGACATTCTGCATACTTAATATAATATTTGCAAGTATCTTTTATCCAGAGTAAAATATTGGTTTGAGCGATAGTTTTTAGAATAAATGCATGTGCATGAACATCGGGGTGCATAACTTCAAATGCAGAAAATTGAATCAAACACAGCCAATTAGCCATTTAAAGTAAATATTTCTAAATAGCATATCAAAGCGTTATTTGTCAAACCCACTAAACCGGATGATGTAAAGGCTTTTCAATCCGTGATAAATTATTTTGCTCACTTACTGATGATGGCTTTCTAACTAGTTTGTTCTTTATTAAGGCAATGCCACCTTTGTAATTTCTAATAAAAAGCAGAAAGTAAGTCGTTATTCTATCCTTGAACCAAAAGTCAGTGGCCATAACATCAATTCCAAATTAGCAATTCAACCATCTCATGTTCAGTAAAAAGCTTGAGCAAAACATTTTCACCATTTAAGCCAATAACTATGATGCGATTTCTGGTTGATGTGTTTAACCAATGGAAAACTGAAAATACAGTGGTGTCTACTTCATCCTCCTAACCCTGGCTACTTCCCAACCATGAATCTAAGCAATTGAGATAAAGTCATATTACCTCTGATAATTCTGAAAATTTAGTCAGGAAGAATGATATTACAGTCTCTTTCAATTCGTTATCATCCAATTTTACTTCTGACAGTGTCTTCATGGCTAAAACATCATCTTCCTGAGATCCATAAACTATCTTCTGTGAGTCTATATAAACAGCACACAGCCTGACATCATCGACCAACTCAAGGAAAGGATCTACCTGTGGTTTATAACACAAATTAATTTACCTTATTACTATTTTAAAAAAACATGTAATAAAATTCAATTTTGAAAAGCAAGCTGAAAAATGAGGTGATGCAATGGAGAACAAGATAAGCCATTAGGGGAAGAAACTAACAGTTGTATTTGTTAAGGACGCTTTAACTTTTGGAATTAGCTCGGGAAAATTCCCTGCCCTGGCTGAGAATATGAGCATGTATGATGCCAAAGTGAAAAGAGACCTCCTACGAGATGGTTGTAAACCTCCTTTAACAGGCATGTAGACAACAAGCATGTCAGAAAATTTGCAGCATAAAACTATTATCTCATTTAATTTAGTTATAATAAAAAAAGAAATAACCCCATCTCTACCCCCCCAAGGCAACCCAAAGTGGCTGCAAATAAGACGACTTTCCAACAAGTATTCAAACCGCACCTTAAGAAGTTGAGGCAAGCGATATATGTATGAAAATGAGCTATAGGCTTAGACACTATACCAGATTTTATCTTAAAACAACTCAAATTAAGTTCTCAACAGGAATTTAAATTGCACCCCCGATAATTGAGGCAGGTAATCTGGACTTTGCAACATTAGACAATTTGTATTTGTCCGGATCAAGTTGGATGTAGTAATAATTGTGCAAAGAAGGAAGCTTGTCAAGATAAAATAAATCACTTATATGTTCAACTGACCTTCTTGATCCAAAGAGAGGCTCATGAGGGAAAATGCCAGTTGGAAACATCTTACTAAAGCCATGTAACTGGATGTCTGTTGAAAGTAATTCACATCATCACCAAGAAGTTAGACAAATTAATTAGTTAATTAAATTATTTGGTTCATATGCTATTGGATTAATAAAAGAAATTAAGAAAATATGGTGTGTCTTTTTTCATTGCCAGAAAGATTACAACAGTCAAAATGGTGGTCACTACCCCTAAATATAGTTAATAATTTCGCACCAAATTGAAATACCCATTGATAGCTGTTCTTGACCTAGGTAATGAGGTAATAGTGTGAGAATATTAACGGGGCAGCTTTATAATAATAGAAGATTAAGATATCACAGTAGAAGTTACCCCGGCAGCAGTCAACTGGTTATTGAAAATGTAAACTGTGATAAATAATTAACAATTAAAGAAAATGAACAAAAACATTAGTTTATTGTATGTAGCGACTTTAAATCTAAAAGACCATGATCTTTACATTTCATTATTTTACCAATCTCACCTTTGAACGAGTGAACAATAAAGCAATGCTATAAGTGTGAGCCATTGCCTCAAAATTTGCAGGGCCACCGTCCATAGATGTTGCCTGAATCCAGATCGAAGAAAGCAAGAGACTCACTTGGTGACTGCTTAACCGAAAAGAGCTTAGCTCCTGAAAATTTATGAGTTAAATCATGCAATATTTGATTAGCAATTACAGCAAAAGAAACATCAACTGTCCTCTCTATTTTAGAAAAATTAAAAATATAACCTAAACTAACTGAATAACTTCCTAGGACAACTAATATAATTGGAATTAATAAAGCTTGTATAAAGTATAAACCAAGAAGATTAGGCACTGCCAGCAGCATTTCCTACATGTCTACTAAATCAATTAATAACGATGAAAAGAATAAACAAAAATTCCCCATACATGTTTTCCATTCGTTAGAGCACCAGAAAAGTTGTGAAAATGGTATGGATGAATTGCATATTTCTCACGAACACCAACTACCACCTTTCCTTCCACGTGTTTCCCATTCATATACTCTTCTCCTAAAAGACTTTCATGCTTAATGGAGAAGCTTTCGCTTGGTACCTTCTCAAACACCTTTGTTTTTTTGTCTAATTGGGGAGAAAACGGCAATGGCATAAGCACTACAGAAAAGATGCTGTGTGCTCCAACTCGTGTTTCATGATCAGAGTGAGCCATGGCCAGGAGCAATTGATGAAACAAGGCATCAGGGAAAGCCTGAAAGGACAAAAAATTACCCAAAAGTTTATATAGATTTACTATGAAGCATATAGAAAAGTTCATTTCCAATCATAGTAACTAAGAATACTTGCCTTCTTGTAATATGATACATTAGGGATGGACGTGATTAGCTTTGCAGTTTGATAAACAGCAGAAATTGTCGTTCTTGCTATGGTAGTTGTAGTTGAGATATTCTCTAACACCACAGCCATCAAATCAAGAATGGGTCCTACATCCCCAACCTGTCATTCTCAAAGTGTTATAACGGAAGCAGAATAAAGTTTGAAAGACAAACAAAATGATTATTCATACCTTGTTGGAAAGATGTAATATACACATTTCTAAGGCAAATTGAAGTTCAGTATTCAACTTAAACCCATCATTTTCAAAGCTGGAATCTTCAGCTGAATTTTGCATAGACTTCCTTAAATGTTTAATTAGTTCAGATATTGCACCGAGTATTGCGACTGAAGCCTGTTGCTTCACATTTTGTGCAAGTTTTGTTGCCGTGTTAATAATATTAATCTGAACTATAGGCTGCTTAGCAACACTTTTATGATCCAAGTGCTTGACCAAAACGGACAACAGAAGACAGGAATTATCTCCTAGTGTGTAAAAAGAGATAATCAATATACTGTAATAAGAGAAAAGATCTTTTTCAAGAAAAATCACACCACTAAGTATTGCAGGGTTACCTGATTCTGCTAAAAGAGATTGTAAGTACATCAAAACATGAGCAGCAACTCCTTTTTCAGAAGACCATTGATTTTCAGAATCAAAATAATGAAAAACAGGTTCAAGAACACGCCTTAAAGTTGTAGCTTCCCTTGCTAATTTGACCATATTATACAAGCAGACCTTTGACCAGTATGTAGGATCTTTAGCAGTATCCCTGTAAAATGTGTAACGCATAAGGGCTTTGGAACCATGACTGTTGGCTTCATAATAAGGGGTGGGGAAGAAGAATAAGGTATGACATACAACACAAAGTCCATCTCATTGCCAGTCACAGCTTTCAGCAACAAAGGATCCTTCTTAGTGATATCTGTTAAAGAGTCCTCTACTTTAGGAAATCCCTGTACTAGAGGGTCCAGGGACTCAGAATTCCTCGTATCTTCCATGGAAGATTTGGAGTTAGATTGGAGATTCGTGTAATTCTCCAAAGTCACTGATATAATCTATTTTAAAGCCCAGCCGGCCAACCAAGTAAAAGAAAATAATTAGATAGCCAAAATTTTAAATACACAAATTTAGGTTCAAAATTTGGAAAAATAAATTAGCAAATCAAACTTCAAAGAAATGCATCCCTTTCTTATAATCTCTTCTTGTACTATTGAACAACAATTGAACGAGTAAAATTAAGGAAGTAGTACTCACTTCATCCAAAACCATTGAAAGATGTGAGTGCTCACCCATGAAACGCACCTAGCCAAAGAAAAAGGGTGGAAAACAACAGGTATTAATAACAAGAGAATGTACAAGTGACCTACAAGGCTATTGACATACTATTGTAGGAACGAGGTAACCACTAACTAGTTCAAATTATTTAAATCTTACTCTTACAGTCATTTACAAAGGCAGTCACTCTATCGTTTTACAGCTAAATAACCATATAACGTGATCAGTGATCACTAAAACTGCTAAGGAACATATATTAATCGTCATCCTCTAGTTTACATTCTATTCATATGCAAAGAGTTCTTATTCATAAAAGATAGTTAAGTGGTTACTTGTGTGTATTCAATCAATAATGAAAAGAGAACCTCGAATGCTATTTAAGTCAAATTAAAGGAATGAATGAGCAATTTCCAAGAGACATAACCAATAAACCAGAGAAAGGAACAGTACCATATAGGATAGAGCTTGTAGTCCAGCTGAACGTAGACGCAGAGCTCGGTCATCTTCCCCCACTTCTTGAGCCAATTGACACAGCTTAGGAATAAAACCCTCTAAGTTGAACATGTATGTGCCGTCTGTCTATTTTAACTTAAAAAAGTCAGTATAGCAAAAACTCATGCCTTTCAAAAACAGTCTGAAAAAAAATAAAATTATGCTAGGTTCTGAAAAATGCTATATATAGCAAGTAGCCAGACTATAAATGCAGTTATCCCCAACAAGCCCCACAAGGGAAACTGTGATTTTTGAGCTCCAGTCCTATCCATTTTCACTACCTTCATGAACTTTCACCCAGAGACAAGATACTTAAATTTAAGCAAAGAATTCAAAAGGTATGTTAGATATCTCTGACTATGAACCATCCAGAGAAGTTAATCCCACAGGGATGATAATTCCATCAGGTCAGAAAGGTTTAATAACCAAATACCTGGCAATCTAGAAAATCAAAAAGAATGTTGCAGCCTAAGATCCTGATTTCATCTGTTTGGGTTTGCTCTAGAAGAGTCCGAATAATATCTAACAAACTACCAGCAAAAAGCGGCCTGCAAAATTAGGATTTGTCATTTGAATACCATCACATATTTCAAATAAAAAGAAGAGGCAATAGCAATCAAACAATAGATATCAAAGGAACCACGACTTCTTTGTATAAGAAAAACTATTGACATGGTTTTATATTACCTCAAATCTGTAAAATCACCAATGTTATACGAGAAAAAAAGGTTTGAAATGAGATCATGTTTTATATCCTTTTCTTGCTCACAAACTTTAGGATATTCAGATCATTGCACACTCATTGTAAATAATAATAGAAAAGGAAATTGCTTAGTAAACAATTCATCATTAGTTCAGTGAATTAAGATTGATGTGGTAGTTAAAAGAGTGGGTCATGCTAACAAGTGCCGTGAGGGCACCGGTTAAAGAGCATTAAATACAGCCAATTAAATGCTTTTAGTTACTCAACTAAATTATTTAATAACTTGTGTGTTTCTGGTTACTAATACATTTTTTTTTTAAAAAAAAATTATAATATTTGTTTCCATGCGTCCTTAAGGCACTAGTTTACATTTATCTAAAAGAATGATTTCTCATTGGAGTATAAGTCAGGAGCATATAGAATTTACAAAATCAATGACTGGAAACTTTCAATATGTAATTTCATTTGCAAATTTTCTTCTGGCAAACTACGACTACTATTCATCAAAAGTGAATTTGTGAGATTGATGACAATCTATATCCACGTTATCAAACTTACATCTGTTCCTTACATGACGATAAGAATTTCCTGTATATGCACAAGACAACTTTCAATGAGCCAAAGCTTTCATAACGCAAATCCTTGTAACATGTTTGCTCCAAGTAATCAGTAATCTGCAAAAATAAATACCACAAAAAATTGAAGCCAATGAGATTTTCTCCAGCACTAAAGATAACTTCAAACATAAAATAGTTTCATCATATCAATCAAATCAAATACTTTCTAAAGAGAATCATTATTATCTAAATTCTATCCATTTTGTCGAAATTTGTCTTCATTACATAATGTAACTGAACTACAGGTGATGAAGAAAATAAAAGACTTTTGAGAATGAGTTTACCTTGGGAATTCTCAGCGGGTTCTTGGAAGCATAGTCACATAGTTTCCCAATTTTTCTATCATTAAGTTCAGCCTCCTGCCAAACACGGTAACTATCATGCATAATTGATGATGGATAGATAAGGGAAAGAAAAATCATCGAGATGGGCTCCAAAGCAATCAAAATATTTAAATTATGATAATTTTCACTATAATAGAAAAATTGTCAAGAAGAATCTTGATGTACCCGTTTGTTTCAGAAAACTGAAAATTCCTATTCAGAGGGCACTTAGACTAGTCACTAAGAGTGGCAATGGTAAACAAACTCAGGAAAATGACAAATTAAATGCAAAATCTAGTTTAAAAGTTACACAATGAAGTCACCAATAGCAAAGAAGCATGTTTTAAAGACCAGCCTCAGAAAGACTAAAAAACAATCTCATGATATATTCCCAAATTGCTGAATCGAAGAAAACTCCTGCTTCAATACCCATATCCATTTCCTGGATAGAGTACATTGATGAGTTGCCAAACATATATGCATTGAATACTGCCGATTTTCACAGAGAATATTGGAACAACCAATGAGTGTTTAACATTTAAGAACACATCAATGCACTGCTATGCAAGGGGAGAGAAAGGGTAACTATAGTAACTCATTAACTCACATGTAAGCAACAAGCAACAAGCAAATCTGACATCCGAAACGAAATGGCATAAGATGAGCAGAAAATGTCACCTGATTCCGTGGGAAAATATCAGCAAGCAACTTCTTGTATCGTTTCACCGGTTGTCGTGAGCTCGCCCGCAGAGAAGGACAGACGCAACAGAGGTTGCCACAGACGGGCATAACCCGCCGGGACATAACTCCCATTTTGCAATGAACCCCGAAGAATCTCCACAATCTCTATAAACCGTTGTTCATCAACACTCACCACTACAACTCAGCTAAAACTAGTCAACTCCAGAGCTCAAAAGGGTTCAATTCAACAAATTTAGGCCAAAAAAATGCAAAAACGAAACAACAAATTGAAAAGTAGAAATCAAACAATAACCTACATTGACTTACCCAAACTCAAACGGTTGCAAAATCAACCCCGCCTTCTGGCTCACGATCTGGATTGAACTCCAACACAAAATTTCAGAAATGCTAAAATCAAGGCTCAGAAAACTGTGGCTCACCAGATTCTCCCATTCAATTGAACATCAAATTTGGAGAAAATAAATACCAAAGCAAAATAAATAATAAATAAATAAATAAAAGTAATAATGGTCTTGTTCTAGAAATAACGGGTATGGGGTCAGAGGATGGAACACTGCATCCACATTTTCGTTGTTTTCAGTTGGAAATTATAAATGCTATAGGAAAACAACGCTTTCATTACAGCATCACCATGTACTTGGCCACTGTTCACTTACAGCATGAAATTAAACCGCTAACGAAATATTAATTAATAATTTCGATCGAAATGGAAGGGTTACGTCACCATTGGGAAGTTGACTGCACGATGACCACTCCGTTTCGCTTCATCATCATCTTCGTCGTTTACGCGTAAATCATTCAACGCCGTCACTGTATATATTATCATACGAAAAATATTTTTTTTTTTTTTTATTAAGATTAGGTAATCTAACAACTTATCTAATCATGTTCTCTTAACTCTATAGTCATTAATTATTAATAATAGATGTTGATTGAACATTGAAATATAATAAATGGAGTATACTTTTGATATTCTCATCTAATCACAAATGTTAAATACTTTAGATTTATAACAAAAATGCTTTTTTTTTTCAGTACTTTTAATAGATCGTTGTTATCTGTCTAAGTAAAAACATAATACTATGCATGAGATTTCAGTATATTTTATTCTATTATTATAGAGAAAACAATATCTCAACCTTTTTTTATCAAGCACGAGGAAGTTACATGTATTTCTTTATTTTTATCTTCGAATTTAATATATATATATATATTTTTTTGAAATATAGTTAATTTCTCGAAAGTAAAAAACTAAAATCAAAATGTCTTCACTAAATGATCAATTTGTTATTTCAAACAGAGAAATAAAAAGGTTTTAACTTGATAAGTTAATGAACAGATTAATACCTATGTGATAAAACAACAATGAATTTTGTTAACATTTTCAAGGAAACAAAAATGAATCTATGAAGATTTTTATACATTAAAATCTTTCAAACAACAGATATTTTTACCAGTTTATGACATTTTTTAACTCTATTATTAGAAAATTTTGAAAAATATTTTATCGTGTTCCTTCCTTAATGTGTAAATCCACAGTGAGGTAATTTTATACTTGGGCGAAGCCCGTGTTCATTATTGCATAATCAAAGAGCATAGGAATTTATCACATGACAAAGAAACAACCTTACATCAATATTTCTTTTTTAAATTTTTTTATGAACTATTTTGAGAAATGCCTTAAATTAGTAAAAAAAATTAATATTGTGATAATAAAAAACATAGATATAATTAAATAAATAATATAATAGTTTTCATAAACAATTTATAAAAAATTAAAGTTATAAAAATTATTATGTTTATCAGAAACCAATTAAGAAAATTAATCTCTCTTATTAATCGTTATAATGATATAATTGCATCATAGAAATACTTGCTAGCTTTTTATTGAAATAACCACTATTTATCTCTCGGTAGTTTGTGATAAAAATAGAAAAATAAAATAGTGAAACAATAGTTACAAAAACAAATCCACACTGTTGTCAAAATAAATAAATAAAAAATTGATAATGTTTATAAAGATAAATGTCAAAGAATGTACGAAAAACGATTCGAATTATTGATTATTATGCATCATAACGGGTAGTTTCTTGGAGCATCATGTGAAAAAGTAATGCTTCGATTCTATTTATAAGGATAAAAATAATAAAAGAATCTGTAATCAAGAAACCTGTTAAAAAAACCAAAACAAGTTATGAATATTATATCATAGGTGAATAATCTTCCATAAAATAGTAAAAATGGTAAAAGAAATTGTAAAAATCAATTCACATGGACAAAAAAAAATATCACCATGACAGTTAAAGATGGTAAAAGAAAGTGTAAAATAAAATTATACGTTAATAATGATTGCAACCACCGAAAAAAGTCCAACGGTCCGAAATTGGATTGGATTTTGAAAAAGGAAGGTTCTCTTTCTTTTTTCTTTTTTTTTTCTTTTATCTTTGTTGAGTTCATCTTACATTGCAATGGTGCCTATCATGTTAACTTTCCCAAGTTTTCAAAAAGTTTAAGATTTTTATATTTCTTAATATAGATCAAAGAAGAATATTATTTTCTTATTCATTCTCCTTCTTTGTGTCTTCAAATAGTGGATTTTAGAATTTAAAAAGTACACATTTTTTCTAGAAAGATAACAGCTTACCTTCTTTTATAAAGAAAAAAAAAATGCTGGCAGTGGGTTCTCATTTATATTTTGTTTTTATAATATTACATTATTCTTTTCTATTTTATATTACTATTATTATTGTTGGGCAATTGTTTCCTGCATTCCATTATTTACTTTTTGCACTCATTGGTAGAAAAAGACAGAAGTATCCTTCTGAATATATATAAAAAAGATTTTGATTTTTGGTAATAACTGGGTTTGTGTGGTTGTACGTCGAAGGTGGAGGAATAGCGTGAAATTTCATTTGTAGGTGAGTTTCGGTTTTATTTAGTTTATTTGTTTTTTTAAAGTTGTGAAATTTTATTATGATTTTTATTTTGGCTTTGATTTATGGTTGATTTGGGTTGGATTTTGATGAAAAAAAAGTTTAATTTTGTTTATGTTGGGAGTTGAAGTTTAGGGTGAACGTGGTAGTTTGCGGCAATCTTTCTGAATTAGTTCTGCATAATAGGATTTTGGATAATAAAAGTGTTTCGAAATAATCATTCCAAAATAAATTTGAAATCTATTTTTCGAAAGTATATTTAGGAAAATACTTTCCAAAATATCTCATACACTCTCAAAATTAATAAGGGTATAATTGTCATTTAAAAAATTAATGGAGTGCACGAAGTAATTGATGAAGTGCATGAAGCAACTGTCTTATTGTTGTTGTTGTTTTTTAAATTTCTTTGGGCTCAGATAGGCCGGGCCCAAAACGGTACCCAGAAAGTGTTGGGCCAGGCAAGCACGGGTGCGAAAGAAACAGGGAAAATAATCAAAATCTAGTACAGAACCTGGGATTGGTCGATGTCGAAGGTGGGAAATTAATCGAAACTGAAACATGTCACATGATTCCGTGATGGGAGTGTGTGCATCATCATCGAGGAGGATTCTGTTGCTTATTCTGTTTATCTTTAACTTTTCACCTACAATCACTGCAATTCGGAAGGATGTCAGCTTTCAAACCCTCCATCCCTGCAAAACCACCGTTCAAGGCAGATACCTCATTTCAGATGAAAATGGTTGGTCACAACAAATTTTTCTTAATTCACTTATGATAATATTAGTGTTATTATATTCTATAGTATTACTATCAATGTTCTACATTTTGCTAGTATTGATTTACATTTATTAGTATTTGGTAGGTTATGTGTGTAATGCTGTGTCTGTTAATCCACGCTCTCGTTGCTGCCCTCTGAGGGGGGAGAAATTTTCTTGTCAGTGAGTTTTTCTGTTTCCTAACCCTTAATTGCATTTGAAGGGAACAACTGAACAAACAAACACCAACTTCTTATTGCCATCTTATATTGTGACTTTTGTTTCTATTTGCAGCGGATGCAATCTTCTTTCACGATGCTGCAACTCTTATGAATATTGTGTTTCCTGCTGCCTCAATCCTGCTTTGGTAATCTCTTATAAGATATTTAGCTTTATTTTCTCTTTATCCTTTTTGGGGCATCATCTAATTCAACAAAGTGAGGGTCTTATTGTGTGTTTGCTGAACTCAATTGAGCAGACAAGTAAGGAACAAGTGCTGAAGATGAAGGTTGCTAAGCCTTCTACTGCAAGTAATGTTTCTTTCTATCTTTTTACGTTCCCATTTTGTTTGGTTGTTATGTAGAATTGTGCTTACGGCTTTTGATTAACTTGTCTAGACGTATGACCAATTTCATACACGTTTGCCCTAATGAGCAGTATGTTTTTAGATATATGACTGATTTCTCACGTATTTGCCTTCATGGCCAACAACGATGAATTTTGCTGCATGTATAATTTTGATAAGAAACATAAACAGTGAGATTTTCATCTTTCTCTTTCATCTCCTGATTTGGCCTGGTTTTCTTTCTGGTAATTGGTTCTTAAGTGATCCATAGTCTCTTATGCGCATTCATAAAGGCCAAATTTATTTGTTCTGACAGACGTCATTTTATTTTTGGCAGGAACTTACACAAGTATTTTTGACTACTGTGCTGGGAGATGCCGTCATAGTTCTGAAAGTGTGGTGAGTATACTCCTGCATTCCTGCTATATTGTTATTCTTGAAGTTTTAGCTTTCTTTCAGAAACTACTTATATGGTTATACCTTTAATTACAATGTTGCTCATTCTATTAAGAAAGGAAACCCTTTTCATGTCAACTAGTTTTTGTCAGACTTTATTTAGACGTTTTTCACATTAGTCTATTTCTAGGCATTTTATGATGAAGTTGACTGTGCTCTCATACACTTTTATGTCATTATTAACATAACTTATTTGGAGCATTTTTTTGGTTCTTTGTCATTGTTCTCTGTTCTTTGTTTTCTCTTACAATTACAATAGTAAATGCCCCAGTTCCCTTTTAGTCTGTTATGCTCAGGTTTACCTGGTCTAATGACTTTCTTTAGACAGGCTAAAATGGAGTCCAATAGTAATTACTATTTCATACATATTCAAGTCCATAGGAGCTCGGCCACATTTTAAATTTTAGGTGTATGAAGAGGAAAATACCACCATGGGCAGGCATTTTACTTGTCTCATGACATGGGTCTAATAGAAGAATGTAGATATCTTGGTGTCTAATATTTTATATTTCCAAGCTGTTTAATATTTACAAATTACAGTCAGCGTTGTCAAAATATTCTTTACCTAAACATAATACCATAGGAGCAACTAATATTGAAAATTCTAACTTTTACCATAAGTAATAAAACTAAGCTAAAAACGTGACTCAATACTATTACAGTAGGCTCCGCAGATACATTGTTATGTAGATTGGTAAAATAGAACAAAATATTATTATCAGGTTCATAAACCAAACCCAATACCTTCTGCAAACATAGGAAACTCAAGTATGCCATAAAATCTACTAAAATTGTGCATTGAGGCCAAGACTACATGTAAGCTTGAATTGAGTTTACTGCTTTTGTCAGTGTACACAACTCACAAGTTTGACAAAGAAAAAAATTGCATGTGAGCTGGTTTTATTTTTATCTTAGGATCTAAACTTCATTAGAGTCCAAGTGTTAACTCAAGAGCTTGAAAAACTGTTTACAATGTTGCTAATGTTTCTATCTCTTGGGTAATATTTCAGGTCCATGAAAATGCTTACATTAGTGATTTCCACCATTGTTTTTCTCTGCCATTGAACTCTTCGTGTAAGTCTGCAGAGGAAACTGTCATGTTTGTTAATGGCTAGTAATTATGTTAAGTTCTTAATCATATTTTGTTGCTAATACTTTATGATTTTATTCTATTTATCACTATTTAGATGAAATCTGTTCCTTTTCATGCATTGAAGCAGGGAATAATAGTACTCTCACAGAAGCAAGACTGAATGGCATCAATGTTGTTGTTGGGAGGTCAATAATTACTGAGATTTGCTTCTTTTCTTAAGGCTGACATTTGCAGTTTCTTGCTGTAGCATAGCAGTTGAACGTATTCTCACTTGTTTGACAGGCAAGGTGAATCATGTAATTCTGTTTGCAAATCAAGAGGACAATCATGTGTCCCGAATAAACTTGTGGTGCTCAATAATTGTGACATGTAAGTGATGCACCGAAATTATGTTCTAATCTATTTTGGATATGCATGTATAATAATGTATTTCAATGGTAATGTTTACTTTGTAATTGATCCTCACTGTGCACAAGATGTCTAATTTTTTTAACTTGCCTGCTTTTCATCGCATATTTAGCTTTCTGGACTTCATTTTTTTCGTTCCACCTTTTTTGTTGTTTTGATGCAAACTTACTTACCGATTGCCATGATGTCTTGGCACAAGAGCGATATTTAGTGAGGAAGGAATATCATGCATGCATGGTGATAATTATTTATTTTCTATAGATGTTCTGTTCTTATCAATTGTTCATGACTATGTTGGCAGTATTCAGAAATATATGAGCTGCAAGGGATCTTGCTTGGCAAGTGTTGGATCAGATCAACCTGCGGAAGTTGTTTACGATGCCCCAATGCATCTGGTAATGATTATGATTTACTAAATACAAACATCCTACATTCCAGAAACTGATAAATACCGGTTAACTAATATAATTTTTTACTAGTTAGTAGTTACTAATACTGGGTATTTGCTGGGTCCTTTGAAACTGGGAATTTCATTTGATGTGGCTTGTATTTGTTCCAATGTGGTGCACCCTAACAAAATCATTAGTTGGTGATTTTAATTTCAAAACTCCACGTTGAAGGTGGTGTCCAGGTGATCATTGATAAGCTTTGAGAATCCTTCTAGTGACATGTATCCTTTTAATTTTCTTTTCAAATGCCACCGAGTAGTAATATGCTGGAACTTCTTTGAATATTAGATGGTCTCCACATTTTAGTAGCTTATATTAAATTAAATTCATGCTTATTATGCAGTAATCTTACAATGTTCCTAAATGTTCTTTCTTTGAATTGTTCATCCATGGAAATTAGAGCATCTGGAGCTTAAAATTTTGTTATATGGAAAAATGAGCATGTCAATTAAACGAATGGAGTGTGCATGGCTGAAATATTCAGTTAATTCATGGGGGAAAAAAGTTTCAGGACATTGATATTTGATTTGTGTTATTTTCAGAATCCAGGATCTTGTTTGTACACTGAAACACAGTCTATGCTTTCTTGTGATGGTTTACATCAGCACACAAGGAGACTGTGCCCCTGTGCATAGTGTTAGTTGGGTAAGTCTTGCTCTAAATTTTGTCCACATTATGTCAAACATTAAAGTAGCTTTCTTTATCGGTTTGCTATGGATAAAGATTTCCTCGGAACTAAAGTCAAGTTTGGACTCTCCTGTAATACTGAGCTGGTTGCCTAATTTTGTTAGTGTGGAAAAGTGTATAATTTTCATGTTACGATACAAACTTACTTTTTTTTTGTTACATCTAATGTACCAGACTTAATAGCACTAAAAGAGTTGGTTTGGAAGGAGGCAACTCTTGATTTGATGTCACTGACCAAGGAGGCAACTCGTTTACATCAACCCTTTGGAAATTAAATGCACCATTCATTTGAGCTTATGTTGTAAAAATTAGCTCTTCATTATTCCTTTCAAAATTTGGAAAGAACTCTACTTTAGGCTGTATTTTGAAGAGTATGATATAGAATAGAAGGGAAGCAAAATAGGCCAAATGGCTTTATACATAGAAGCTACTTTCCTCACCTTGAATGGATTATCGAGAGAGGAAATGGGATGGCAAAATGTTGTAAGTATAAAATTGGTATGTACGGTGAATGTAAAACTTTTTACATGATCAACTCATTATAAATACTGTTTCATGTTTTTAAACTTAAAATGCCAACAAATGTATCAATAATTGCTATTAAAAAGTGTTAAATACTTTTTACATCTACAATGCACATATTATCTACTCTAAATTTAATATAGACCAATTATTATTCTTTTTCTGAGTGATTGGCTTATTGAACAAATAATAAATGCTAAATTTTTAAATTCAAATAAGAATAAAGTTATTCTCCTTTGTCACTCCAATTTGATTACAAATACAATAGTATTATTTTATCTGCAATTTTTACCATCTTAACAATAATAACAAATATTTAAAGATGTGGGCAAGCATCAATCTTGCTGAAAACTCAAGTAACAACGTTCGTAATTGTTGTCCTATATTCGAGTATAACAGCTAACACCACACCAGACGAGTTACTATGTGAGACAATTGACAGCCAAACTAATGAACCTTCGGTTCAAGAGTTTGTAAAACGAAGTTAGCCTAATTGCAAAGGCAGAAAATTTAAGAGGGCATTGGCCAAAAGACCGATATATGGAAAGGGAGAGAAGAAAATACAATGAAGTATCATCCATCTGCACTGGTTGATAAATTAATAATTACTATGAGTCCAAATTAAAAGCTATAATCTGGTTTAAAGACCCTCTGAGTCAATGTCTTTGAAGATGAACTATTATCCTTCGATCCTGCAAGTGCTCCATTGTCCTTGTTCTCAGCATCATCTTTTCCACCTTCTTGTTCTTTGTTAGCTTCAACAAAAGCAGGGTGGTTGAGAACGTTATTGAGTAACTGTGTCCCTCTGAGTGCGTTTGTGAGAGGCAAGTGGCCCTCTGGGGTGTCCTCGTTGAGCTCCCAGATGAACTCAGAAGGGAAAGACCTGTAGTTGTACTGCTCCACCTCAGTGTCGAGCTTCTTCATCCACCCCACCTTGATGAAGAACTTCGTGAAGTCCCCATTGGCCTTCTCCAGTATACTCTTCTGCACACTGTACCCGAATTTGCCGCCACTGTGCTCTCTCCAAAGGGTGTCAATGGTTACGAGGTCGGTTGCTGATATGAACTGCACCTCGGAGAAGAACACGTAGCCGCGCTTCTGGGCTGCTTCCCCGGCAAGAACTATGAGTAGACGACGAGTCTCTTCATCAGCTTGCTGGAAGTTGTTGGAGGAAAGGTGGTGGCGGAGGAGGTCGAAGGAGGGGGTGGTTTGGGAGGTGGTGGAGGAGGAGGAGGAGGAGGGGGTGGTGGAGAGGGAAAAGAAAGCGATGTGGGAGTTGGAAGGAGTATGGTGGGAGAGAGATAAGTTGGGGTGTGTGGTGGGGGGTTTGAGGAAGAGTGATGTGGGGGGAGGGGTATCTGAGGGGTTGTGGTGGCGTTTGAGAAGGGAACGGTGGTGGATGGAGTAATGGAGAGAGTTGGTGGCCATTGTAGTTTGGGATAGCAAGGAGGAGAAAGGGTTGAAGAAGAAGAGTTTTTTTTGTGTGTGTGTGTGTGTAAGTGTTTGATGTGATTTGAAGGAGTTTTTTTGATGAAGTTGGTTGGAAGAGGGGATAAGGAATGTGTGGGGTGGAACTGTGATGAGTTAATCAAAAGCAATATAATGGGAGTTTGTGATTGGCTGAATGAGGGTGAGGCTTGATCACACTGTCTTTCCCTCTCTCTATCTCTCTGCATAATTAATCCCTTTCAGCCATCAAATTCACTTCTTTTCTTTTCTTAGAAACAATAATATGTGGCAAAGTATGCTCCTTTTCTTTTTGTTTTTTTTAGAAACTAGAAAACCAGAAAGTGTATACCATTTTTCTGGAAATTTCTGTGTATGCTAATTTCAGTTTGCTTACTTGTAAAGTACTTTGTATGTCTAAAAGAGGTTAAGGGCAAGAATTTACTGCATGATAAGCCATGAAAATTGGCATAAAAAAGGAAGCATAGATTATTTTACAAATTATGTGTGTATCATAATTCTTAAACTAATGTATAAATTATGAAGAAAAGTATAGAAATGTGCTCTTTTGGCTCTTTACAGACCACACAAATGTAATTCTCATTTGATTTTATGCGACACTGTTGTTGGCCGGTCATTTAATTGAGATATTTCGGACAAATTTTTTAAATAGTTTATGGGACCATGGTAGTGACATTGTTTCCTTAAATTTTTCTTTTTAGAATGGGCTTAAATTAATTTTATTTTTCCATAAATATATGTGAAGAAGTTTGTACTTCTTGAAAAATAAATTGAAAGTATTGCTTAGAGACTAATTTCTAAAAGTAAACTATTGAATGGATTCTTCGTCATCTAGTCATTCATTGCAATTTGTAAAAATGTTCTCAAAACACCTATAATAAATAAATAGTTAGTGGCAAATCAGGGACACAAGTCCACTTGATTGGAAATTTATGTAGATATGAATAATACATTAAAACATCACATTCATTTAGGATGATAACATGGTTGTAAAAAGTAAAAAATGGAAAAAGATGAAGGCAATCGAAGTTCCTCATATATTGAGACACGAGTTCTCGAAAACTCCGACACTACAATTTTCAGTCTACAACGTATTTAATTCATATTTAATAAACTTAAAGACAACACATCTTCAAAAATATTATGTTCCTAACGAAGTTCTTTGTATTCAAATAATTTAAGAGTATCTTTCAATTAATTATAACAAAGTAATACTATTTATTTATTAATTAGTAGACTTTATCTTGAACAAAAAATTAGAGTATAGACACCTAAAAAATATAAGAATATAATATAAGTTGCTACTTCTAAACTATTTGTTTTTCTAAACACATATAAAAGATGTGTATTTATGAGGATAAGTAGATATGTCAAATGCATCACTCTAACTTGATATGGTTAAACATATTTTGTCATACTGTAAATAAAGTTAAAATAAATTAAAATAAAATATATGTATTTTTAAAATTTAAATCATATTAATGAAATTAATTTTAACTTTATATATAAGACTTTGATATATGAATTATAATGACTCACGAACCCAATCTAAACTCATAAAAATTCCACATTAAATGAATTCAACCAAAATGACCTAAATAGATTTATGGTACAATTAATTTTTCTTACTTAATCTAACCTGTTTTATATATATTTTTACTTAATTTAATATTTTTTAAATTTTTTTATATTTAGTCGTTTATTTAATCCTGATTTAACAACTCTAAGAATAAGCAGGGTATTTCTTTGCCTAATAAAAAATATCACTAATTATTTTTCACCTCTTTCTTCTTCTCTCAATTCTTTTGAAAATTAGTTCTTATACTTTTAGATTAGATTTTTTTGTAAGGTTTTTATTTTACTTATATGGTATAACTTTTTTCAATGTTTATTAAAGTAAATAAAAGAAATTAAAAAAATGATAAGTCATATTTGAAGAGACAATTTTAAAATGAAAAAATTGTGCATATAAAGAGACGTACTTCTGAAACTTCATTTTGTGTGTAAAAATATTATTCAAAAACAGTTAATATTAATAATATGAGAAATAGGGTGTGCCTATCACCTAAAAGCTTTCCTTAGTCGAACAATTCACATTTTGTAATTACTTTCTGCACTATTAAAAATTACATGTCAAAATGTATTATTTATGTTTTGGAACGTTTGTTCCAAAAATTATGTTACGAAAAAACTTGTTTCAAAATATATTTCATTCATTTTAAAAAAATTATTTCGAAAATCTTGTTCTAAAAATCACATTATGTTCTAGAAAACATATTTCATAAATCATAGAAAGTGTGTTATGGAAAAAATTTCATATCAAGTAACATGGAAATTACTTAAAATTAGGATAAAATAATCATTTATAAAATTATGGAAATGTGGGTAAAAATTGAAAGGGAGGGGTTGAAGGAAGTAATTGTCTTCACAATTTTGCAAACTTCATTTTAGTATTTCCATGTATAATATATATATATATATATATAT
>Ga0209700_100584_pt1 | contig 70329 bp, 32 predicted proteins | sample SiratroredBW_FD_187528 | JGI IMG/M metagenome (GOLD analysis project Ga0209700, IMG submission 187528) | Root nodule microbial communities of legume samples collected from California, USA - Siratro red BW (SPAdes) (version 2) | ecosystem: Host-associated > Plants > Roots > Nodule | place: USA... | reverse complement strand
TATATATATATATATATATATATATATATATATATATATATATATATATTCTTTATTCATCTCAACAAAAAAAATTAAGAGAATTAATTCTTAAGGACCAATTCATGAAATCTAAATTCTAAACTCTAAATCAAATAAGTCAAAATGAATTTTTCATTTATATTTAAACGCTTCAAGTTTATTATTCTCTTATCTACTTTCAATTTTGTATTTTGTATTTATCTGATTTTAGGAATAAGATTTGCTTAAATCTTAATTTTATATATAAATACAAATTAAATTTAATAATATTTTAATTTGATTCGTATATTTAGTTTAATTGATTAATTAATCAGTTAATTATTGAAACTTTAGATAATAGATAATGGTAATAAGAGGAGTTGTTTAATTTTTGAATTATCTTCTATTTTTTTTAAGTTCTGTTTCATCTTTCTCATTTATGTTTTACATTTTCAATTCCTAAAATTCTCAAATAAATATTTGTATAAATTATTAAAAGTTGTGTCTACGTCTGTCTTTAATAATTGAGTTAAATTGTGTTCTATATTATCAATTTGAGAGAAAACTTAAAAGATTTGAGTTCATGACGGTTTAATGTTTGACTGAAAACATATGTGCAAACACAATGTCAATTATAAAATGTATCTTTGTGCTAGATTGTAGCCCAAACACGTGAACCATAAGAATACAACATTTTCTAGTACATTGACTTGGGCCGAAAGCTTATCTAAGCGAAAACGACAAACGGTCAAATATAAATTTACAACCTCAAATATGAAATCATGCTGCAAGAGACCAAATATAAGTTTTTATTAAATCAAATTAAAATTATAGTACAACCCATTGAACAACTTAGTTGATGTTCATAAGACACCAACTACATTCAAGGAAATAATGAAATGACAACTAGGTTTCCTTCTCTTGCAAGCTGATCCAAGTTCAAAGTTTCCAAATTGAGTTCAATCATCCTTTTCCTTGCAACTTCCTTGTTGGCCAAACTCAATATTTCAATCTCATGGGAAACAGATGGTACTGCAAAATGCAGAGAATATAGAAATGGCAGCTACCCTTTTCGTCTAAGCCGCCAGCCATTAATTGTGGTGGTCCTCGTGACAGTCATAGGGTCATGCTACGATTTTCGATCAAAAAAGAAAATAACCTAAAATTCTTTAAACATTTTAGTCCAACAATATGCTATATATATACTTTATCTAGATAGAGTTATATTTGGATAAGGTGAAATAGCACAGATGTTAATAATACTGAGAAGTAATTTTGAATGAAGATTCTGATATAGAAGGACGGAAACTATCCTCAGAAAAACCCTTCTCATATTCCAACCGGCAACCATAATATAGATATTAATTCATTTCAAATCATAAATATAATGTTCTACATTTTTAAGAAATAAATTTTACCTGTATATTAATTATTAAAAAAATTTATCTTTAATTGATATAAAATCTCCTAGCAGACTTATCAAAGTGTCTCATATATTCGAAATTTTGATAATTCAAGTATTATGTTTAGATTTTTTTAAGTGATACTTATGATAAATATTTTGCTGTATTACTCCGTTCACATGAGCCGTAAAAATCTGAAACTGTCTGGAGTTTGGGGTTGGGAAAAAGTATGTGAAGTCAATTCGTTATGACAGGCAAAATAATCAGCACTGATGCTAAGTTGGCAAATGAACAAACGGGTAATTGTAATCTTCTTCTTTAACCTTTTGTCTGAATGTGATTTTTTCTCACAATAATAATTAGTGTGTTTTGAACAAAAGTTTCCCACCAGGAATGTCAAATTTACGTTTCAGTTCTTCGTAATTAGATGCTATTTCAAACGAGGGAAGCAAAATTTAACTCAAACATTTCAAATTTCAATGCATTTTTTTTTTTCTTAACTCGGTACAGTTAGTCTCTCTTAAACATTTGTAAGAACTTTTTATCATAGTTCAATTTGGCTTAAGCTTTGTGTTTGTTAAGAAGTTTAAACTTTTCTTGTTCCTAACTTTTTGAATTTTATCAAGGATTTCAACATCCTTTATAACAAATTTTCTTTGTCTCATCTATTTTTTATTTTTTTTAATTCTCGAAGTTCTTGACTTATCTATCGATCAATGTTATGGTGATTTTGAATTCTAAAATAAACATTTATTAGACTTGAGGTCAGGAGCATCACTAATATAATTTTCTTAAAAAAAATGAAAAATGCATAAAATATATTTTTCTCTGCTGATTTGTTTATAACACCTTTTATGAGAAAGGTGGTCATAATTTTCTTTCTCATGAACTTAAAATAGGCACTAAGTGAAAATGTAGAGTAATAACACGATTTTTTTTATGGAAAACATTTTCGATGTGAATAAGGTTAAGGTATGAGAATTATAGGTCACTTAAACTACCACAATACAAGAATAGAAATGTAAAAAAACAAAAAATAATGTGTCTTTTTGAAAACAAAACTTATACTTTATTTGGATCAATTCAGAATTAACACTAAGCTTGTAGCATATTTAAAAAAAAAACATTTTGTGAACCTAATTAAATATTTATTATTTGTAATAATGTACATTATACAGGAGTGATAATTAAAATTAAATTTTGTTATTTTACAATATTTTTACTTTATATTTGTACATTTGTACATTTATATTTAATTATCTTAATAAATTTAAATAACGCATCAATGAACCTACCAAAAGTGTAATAGTTGTAAATATTGTTGTAGGAGATAAAAAAATGTAAGAAAAAAAAAGGGAGAAATGAGAAAACAATGTAAAACACGTTTTATTTCTGCCAAACCAAAACCAAATTGACACTAAACCCCTAACTATTACACACACATATATAATATTAATAATACATTTATATTAAAAAATAAATACTAAAATTATTAGACACATGCTTTATTGAGTGATTCACTGTCACTGATTCATAATTTCACCCCTACTCATATGTATAAAAGAATTATTTATTTATTCAACGTAAGCATCACAGTTAATTATATAGTAAGAGAGAGAATAAAATTAAACTAATTTGAGTTAAGTGAAATAAAAACAAACCTAAGTCGAATAAATTCGTGTAATTTTCATTTAGTTATAAATTATTATTAGTAGTATTATTTTAAAAATAAATATTATAAAATTAATATATTCATTACATATAATATTTTATAATTAAAAAAATATTTTATTATTTTACATAGTTCAGCGCTTTTAATCAATTTTTTAAAATTGTAAAACTCAAATTTAATATTATGTGAAACAATTCAAATTTAGTTTTACTTGAATTGATTTATTTATTATAATGTTTTACTAAATAATTATAATATTTTAAAATTAAATTGTTAATTTTGAGACAGTATTTGATCATGTTCGTTTGCTTATATATATAATAAGAGGGAACATCAAAAGGATGCAAGAGTTTAATGCTCGCGATTAAAGTTTTTCCTTTGACTTAAATATGTTTTCGGTTTCTTTAAAATGATTGAATTTTTTTTTTTGTAAAATATTTTCTTTGTTTTTTTCTAAAATTGGAAATTGTCTTGATTTCTAGTATTATGTAACATTAGTCTTAAATAAAAGGTTAAGAAATCATTCAAGGTCACACGTACTAATATTTTAATATAAGATTAATCTATATTACTTAAATCCTCATCCGTAAAATAAATAAATATCATTTTTCTATTATACATTAGAGATAAGAAGACTGATGCAAAATTTTAAATGAAGAAAATCAAAGAAATATCACTCGAGTTAAAACCAAAATCCACATATTCTATAACAATTAAAAATAATTATTACAAATTTTGTAAGGATGAAAAAAAAATGTATAAGGTCCAAAATCGAAGCTCACTCATTTTAGAAGAACTAAAAATATATTTAAGTCTTTTATTTTTTATATATTATTTTTTATCGTTTAATTATTTTTGTTTGTAAATTCTTTTTCTATTTTTTTACCACGTGATAAGATAAGGACCTATATATCTTCATTATGTTCTTCCATTTCTAATACAATACAGTTGTTGGCTTTTAAAAATTTCTTATGTTTTTAATATTAATCTTTAAAATAGCAAAAAGTAATTTATATGATGAAAAAGACTTACGAGATCTTCTAGACTAGTTGACCTAGTTAAATTTATTGGATTATTTATAGGTTTTTCAATAAAACTAACTACACTTTTAAATAAACCAGGTTAAAGCCTAAAAAGAACATGTGTTAGGTAAATAAATTAAACTCAAGTTTAGTAATAATGATATTCGTCAAACTTAGTTCCACCAAAACCTAACATTCTTAGTGTGTTTCCATCTCTACTTGAAATTAATTTGAAACCATCAAATCACCTCACAGTGTCAAGTGACTAGATTTTTGGTGGGCACCAATTTTTTATTTTTTGATTAAAAAACCTTTCAGCTTCGTATCTGTGTAACCTTAACTACTACTAACATGAATGTGGAAAATAACAATGTTTTTCTTTCACATTTTTAACAGATAAGCCATAAAAATAAGATCCTGTTATCCATCTCTTCTTAGCAAGTACCCCACAATTTCCTTAATGGTAGGAGGACGATTTAATTAACAAACACGAATTTATACAGTCCAATGGGCATGTGATTAGGATGATTTAATTAATGTCAATACTCAAAAAAGTTCTTTTTGCTTAATAATACTAATGATAACTAATGTCAAAGACACTTTATTTCTTTAGCTTTTGGGCAGGCAAAATCAAATTTACCCCCTTTACCTCTGTTAGCTAGATATGGAAGGGTGGTTTTGTACAAATTGTCCCAGGCACACCCAGAAAACTATATTATTTTTTTTTTCTTTTTCTACATCGTAACTACAGTTCGTTTTCCATTTCACAACTAAACAAATAAATACTCTAAATATAAAAATAAAAGATAACTTATAAGCAAGTGAAAAAAAAATACTAAAATTAAATGTATTGGTTACAATTTTAATTTTATACATAATACTTTTCGACTTGTATTTATATCTTCAACCCAATATATGGAATTCTTATAGATTTAAATTGTTTTCTTAATTGTTTTTACGCAGCACAGTGGACCTTTGAGACAATTATGAAAAGTTGATTCAAGTTGATCCGATCATAGATAATAATTTTGGCTATAAATGTATGTTTGTGATGCAGGAGTACATTATTAGTTAAAAGACAAATAGGTTGTAGTATGATAAAGACGTATCATGTATCCAAATTGATTCATTTCTTGCGATTCAATCAACGCTGGAATATTCATTTTTCATTAATTTGGTTTCATTCTAAGTTAGTGATCAAACAGACATTAAAGTCCAAAGTGAACAACTTTCTTTCACCAAAGGCACACACTGCTTTTTTCCATTGCTTTTGTCTCTCTCATTCTTTTTTAATTTCTTTTGGACTTTTGGTATCTTATCATTGTCTGCTTTGCATCTCCTATCTTAGGAAGCAAAAATCAAAAGCTGAAGAGCAAAACAATGGAAACTAAATTAAGAAAACCAAAGTCATTCATTCCCTTTATATAAAACTCACAACAAAGGAAAATACATTGATGGGTGTAAGTGATGCATGCCAGAAGCATTAAGTTCCTAAGTTAACAACCACCCAAACTCAAGACAAAACTCCCATTAGACCAAAACCACCACAACCAAACAAGCAACCTCGTATGCATCTCTTACATCCCATGATTCTTCCATAATAACATGAACATAACAATAATTAAACCAAAAGATAAAGAAAAAAAGGAAAAATCAGCGGCGAAAATACAAAATTTAAGAACCTAAAGTTAAAGGTAATTCGGACCGCACCCCTCAATTCCCCGCGATGCAACGATGACACTCTCCCAATTCTTCACATTGTGATGAGGCAGAAACTCGGGAGAGTGCAATTGCAAAGCTTTTGTGTTGTGTTGTTTCCTTCATTCACCATCAGCTTTTATGCATATTTACGGGAATGCCCTTCTGCCCTACACCACCGTCGTCTACGACGGAGCGAAGATCTTCCCCCGACACAGTGCTAGTCCTAGAGGCCATGTTTGTGGGGTGATAAGAAAAAAGTTACGAATGATAATGGATGAGTGACAAAGCTAACAAGGGCACAAGAAAATGGAAATGGGGAAGCTACAGCTAAGCTAAGGCTTAGAAAATGAGAGTTGGAATAGAGTGAGAGTGTGTGAGCATAGGGACAAGGGGTGACATGATGGGTCGTATATAAAGGCGAGATTTTAGCTTCTGGTTCTGCATTATTATTATTATTCTCGTTTATAATATGCATGTGAAGAAAAAAAAGAAAAGCGAAGTTGAAATTGTTGGTCTAATATAGTTAAGGGCATGTTTGTGGGGAATGGCAAAATGTCCACTAACTCGGTTTCCAAAGCTCTTGGAATTTTCATATTGATTTGTGGTGGGTTAAAGAGGAAGAGGGAAAGAAAAAATTGTAGGGGTTTGATGGGGTTTGTTTGTCTGAGTATGTGAACGTGGGTTGGTTGTGAGAATTGGTGTTTGGTGGGTGATTAAGTATTTTGCTCACTAAGCTCAACACACAAGCTTTTATGGGCAACTTTTTGGATTTATTACCCTATTATTGAGGGTTGGACTGGGAGAAACGATGATTCCTAGTGTGTAGTAGTGGGGCATTAACCTAGATTGGAGTGAATGGATATGGGGGCGGATGATTGGCCCAAGGTGCAGCTAATCCCACCAATTTGTGTGTCCAATTTTGCACCCTTGTATCATTGCGTAATCAACAACTACACCACCGTCGAATAATTTTAACAAGTTAATAATAATCATAATTTTGGTATATCAAATGTGGCATTTTTTTTCTTTCGTCCACGTCCTTTCCATGTCTGCTCATTTTCTTGCTCACATGAAAAAGGTGTTTGTTTGAGAACGTTGTGATAATTCACATCACGAATTGCACCCTTGTGGATTCCACGCACAAGGAACGTCAACATTTTGAACTAGACAATCACAATTGCATGCGCATTGAAATTTAGGAGTCGCTGCAGTAAGTAAATAGAAGACAAGGAGAAAAAGACACTTCACAAATTCTACCTCATGCAATCTTTCTCTGCTTTATTAACAACCCTTTGTCTTAGTCAAAGATTTTGATTTTATTCCCTACGCGTAATCATCTCCTCCGGTGTATGTGGAACATCATCATACGTTAGAAATCAACTAATTTCATTGTACATCAATTAATTTGTATCATAATGCTCTTAGAAGTGTCATGTGTAGCTGTGTTTGTAAACATATTTTTGCAATTATTGTGTAATGATCGATGGTGAGATTGAAAAAGGTTGAATGATGTTTGTCATGTAGCTGGGAAGAAAAGGGTGAGAAGAAATAAAAAAGATTATGAAAAAAATATAATGGGCACCAAAGTCGTTGTCTAGCATATTGCTGGTATGAAAAAGACTAAATGTGAGACAGTAGGAAACATACTTTTGAAGATGATAGAGAAAGAACGCACCTGTACTAACAAAATGTGCAGCTCAATCACTTTACTATAGATTTGGCCATCAGAATACAAAAAAGCAAGGCCTTACAAAAGCACATTAACAAGTCAGCGGTATAGATTCCTTCTTCATTTTTCCTTTACTTTCTCTCCCCATTCTCTTTCTTCCTTCAAAATTAAAACCCACCTTCTTCTACAATTACCCAATAATGCAAGTCACGATCAAATTAATCGATTCTAGTTCATTAGAGCGAGGTTCACCGTTCAATAGGTCTTGAGAGAAACCAATCGAAAGCAAAAGGTGATGTGGTGCATTAGAGTGACAAATAGACGCACGCACCACCGCCTCTTGATCTTGATCCGACGGATGTTACACGTGGATCTGTCTTTGATTAGGATAAGAAGGCCGTAGCTTCAATCAAGTGGCTCCACGGTTGACTCAATCAATAGAATGGGACCCACCGGGCACGTGGCTCTCGCCCCACTTAGTAGTCCCTGTGTGACAGGGCCATTTTTGTCAAATTTACTTCACCCTTACGTCATTAATATGTCATTAGGGATAACTAATATCCACCGTAAACGTACTTAATTCGTTAAATATTTTTTTATACTTGTGTTCAATACTTAGTTCGACTTTTTATTTTCTATGTAATATATAATTCAGTTCATGACTTTAAAATAATTAAATTATTCATTAAAAAAATTCGTGAAATAAACTAATATATCAAGCTTATAATCAAATATTTTAAGTTATGACGTGCGAACCTAATTTCAATGTTTTTCGAGAAAAAAACTTATAATCATAATATCCTATTCAATAACTCACAATTAAAGTTTTTAAAAAATATTCTGCATTTGGTTGCGATTTTTGCTATCAAGACATGTTATTTAATTTTTTTTCCACTTTTTAGAATTCATTCTTTAATTGTTTCTTATTTTAAATTTACTGTTTAATATACTTTTTTTTATATGTATCAAAAAATTTTTAAACGCTAAATTTTTACGAAGTCTCCATTCTGATGATAGATGGAAATTGGTTAGGGTGAAGCATATTGAATGCAAGAAACTTGGACAAGGAATCCTGATATAGATTCACCTAAATCGTGTTTGCTTTATGATCCTCTTAACTAGGTGCAGCAAAGGATTGGATACCAGACCACCTTATACACAACAACATTCCTTAGATTTTATGTCTCACTTTTACCTTTCAATTCCTATGCCTGCCCTTCACTTTTAATCACCCTTATGCATTAATCCATATCAAATTTTTTTTTTTTTTTACATTATTCTCCAATTGCAACAAATTTGGGGTTAATAATTGAGTGTGCTCCACCTATATCTGTACTATCATTTCCTTAAAAAAAAATATTATTATAAGCGATATCATGTAAATATGATTATGTTGTATATAATATTAATTAAATTTTAAATCTCTAGTAAAATTTACTATTTTCAATAAAATTTCTCTTAAAAAAACTGTTGTATTAAATATTCAAATTTTATATATTATTTAATTGAGTTTGTCTTTGATTTTATCTGAATTCATGTGACTATTGATTTACACCATCACTATTTAGGTGTTTTTACATGAAAAAAAATAACATAATTAATTTCAAGTCACTCATATATTTTTGTATTTTTAATTAAATTATTATTTAAATTTGTTTATTTAATGTTTAATTTTTTTATTTTTCAATTAAATTTTTATCATCAATTAGAATGATGTGACATTTTGATTTTTATAGTTTTAAATATAACATCACATACTTGAATAATAAAAAAAATAAAATTATAGAACCTTAATTATTTTTACCACACATTTTGTAATGTCTTTACACGATAGATTGATTTGATTTTTATTTTAATATTAAATTAAACAAATAAAACGATGTCAATTTTTATGAAGATAATTAAAATTTTAGAGATTCATTTTTAATATTGTTTAGGTTTATGACTAAGTACTTAAGATTATAAAAGCAAATAATTATGTCACTTTACTTAAATATTTATTTAAAAATATAAAGATTTAAAATAATTAATAGAATACTTTTTTTAATATGTATTTAACTAAAAGTATTTAAATTTATAAGAAATATAAAGTTTAATCATATCATTTAGACGCTTTCATATAAAGACACTTAACCAAATTCAAGACAATAATTGCTCATTTGAATTGACGATAGAATCAAACTATAGAAGATAATTAAAAATATAAACTTTAAATATTTACTGGTGAACTTTTTTAGTAAAATTTAATTAAAAACATACAAATTAATAATAGACTTGAAATTTAATTAATTAATAATAGACTTGAAATTTAATTAATGCTATAATGTATTATGTTTTTAAATAAGGTATCTTTTGTAAGTTAAGTACACGCGTCTGTTATTCTCTACATGCCAAAAATATATAAATTTTATTTTACATATTTGTTTATGTAAGTTTGTATTTGACTTTCTAATAATATTTTAATATATAATTGAAAAAATTGAATTTACAATACAGATTATTAAAGTACTGACCAAGGAAATAAAAATGAAGAGTACTAAAAATTGAAATATTATTTGCATACAAATATTATATATTAATATTTTAATTAACATGTGAATATATTTATACTGGAGCAACTTTTGTTTAACCAATTGAAATTACTAGTATAAATATTAAAATCTCTTTAATGATATGATTACGTTGTTAGTTGAAAAAATTATAAATAAATTAAAAACATAAAATAGTTGCATGGTAGTGATATTATTAGTATAAAGTTACTATGTTTACTAATAATATAATTTCAATTAGCTAAAAGTTATAATAATAAAAACACGAGTGTTCGGGATAGTTGCAAGAGTTAAATTATTTCAATAATCTATTATTTTTATAAAAATGATTGTAATCAAAACTATTTTTTTTTTTTGAGTAAGTTTGCAGAATAATAATTTAAAAATATTTTCATATGATACAGATCAACTTTTACATCAAACGTATGTGTGAAACTGAAAAAAAAGAAATCAGCAAAAACGATAAGCTATAAATTTTTAGATTAATAAAAACAACTTATTTTAGAAAAAAGGTTTACTAAATTTCAAGTGAAATTCCAAAAAAAATAAATTAAAATAACACTTAAAAATAGTCAAAACATTACTCTATCCATTTTATTTTGCGATTAAGGTTTTCAAACACGTATTAAAAATAATAATTAAATTACTTAGTCCTTTATTATTGTTTTTATTGACATGTCTTTATATTCCGTTTTATCTTTCATAATTGTTGCACATTAAAACAAACGATTGATATATTTTTTAGCATGTATTTTAAAATATGCAAGATACTAAAGGCTACTCTATTACTTAATTGGTTCGCATCTTGTAATAAACCAATTATTAATACTTTTTTTAAAAATTATTTGATTTATAATTACTTTAATATTGCATCAGACTTTAAAACTTTTTTTGGTTCAAAAACATCTTAATAAAGGAAAACAATACTTCTTTAAAATAAAATTACGATGAAGTGATTTCACTTCAAAATCAACAATGTCTCACTTAAAAAAAAAATATTTACGTAAATATTTATTAGAACAACATTGAATAAAAGTATAGTTACTATATTGAAAAATGAAAAGTAATTAGAAAAATTATTACGAAACAAAATCTTGAACCACACACAAAACACAATGAAGTGAGTAAAATATTAATTTTCAGAAACCATTGTTAATTTCAACTTAGAATTAAAAAAAAAAAAAAGGAAAATAGTATATGAATTCAATGATTGGACAGTGGATGAAGGGTAAGAAAAAAAGAAAAAAAAAGTGAGAACGGTTGCACAAAGATAGTAAGGGATGCGTGTTTGTGGTGTGTCCAAAGAAGTGTGTACAAAGAGCGGCGCGTGAGGCCTCGAGAGTGTATCTCACCCAACACTCGTGGGTCCCATTTCATCGCTTTCAATGTTTTTCACGCATTGGATCCCGCATGCGCAAAACCACACCACTCTTTTTCCCTTTTTTTTTTTTTTTTACCTTTTCTAATTAATGCTTTTTCACTGTGCTCTCTCTTCGTTTTTATCCACCTTTTTTGCTGCATTCTCAACTGCCTAATATCTCTGTTAATGGCTTTATTAGTAATTAATTATCATGTGACCATGCATATGCATTCACGTTAATCCATAACTCAAAGCTCTCCTTTTCGCATTTGAGCCACTTGGTGTTTCTAAAAACATTACATTACATTACACAATCCCATGTAAGCAATTGGTTTCAACGTTATTTCATGTTTCTTTTTTCTCTCTGATTTTGCAAGCTACGTCAAGGATCTTCAATGGTCCATCTTCTACAAAAATTGTAAAACACTTTGGGCTGTGTATCAGTTTGGTCAATCCCATATTGAGATAGTTTGTTTCTATATTTCTTTAAAATTAGTAAGTAGATTTATGTTTTTCATATGTTTGTCTATTTTGTTTATTTTAACTTAAATGAATCTTATTTACTTTTTAAATGAATAATTATTCTAGAAACACTTATTTTAAGACGTAATATCATAGAAAAAAATGAATTTTTGTACACAAATTAATCCATGTAACAGGTCACTTTGAATTTAATGATGAAAATATTATTTTCTAAGTTAGGATTTAGTTTGCTAAATTAAATTTTAAATTCAAATTTAGTTAAATTAGTTCTAAAATAAGGGTACTGAATCAATGAAAGTAGTAGAGAATTAATTGAGTAATGAAATACACATTTAAAAAGTTTAGATCTAATTTTCGTCAATAATAAAATTCATATGGCCTACTCCATAATTTTTGTGTCTAAAGTTTTTATTGTACCAGGGATTTCTTTACATTTTCAGATGCTGTTTTAATCATAATACTGTGACCGGTATCTCCGACAAGTTTTCTTACAATTGGTCAATAATAATAACACGAGAAGGAAATACTTAAGCTATATAAAAAATTTAAATTATATCAAATATATTTACATAGCATTTTTTATTTTTACGGTATCATTACTATAATTCTTTCAAATTTCTGGAACTTTTCTTTGTTTTGACCAAATGACGAATATTTTCTTTAATTTTTCGTCATATTTATCCATTAATTCTTACTTGGGGAATTTTTGGGAAGTTAGAAGTTCCAATCATAACTATTAAAGGGACTATCATGATAGTGGGGGTATAATTGTGTTGTGTAATAAAAAAATGAAAAATATATTTTTTTAAAATTTATTAATAATTAAAGCAGTTATTTTTTTCTAAAAGCAAGTAATTTATCATTTTAATTTCATGGGACATTACACACGTTAAAAATGTCATTCTCTTTTCAAATCCGAACATTTTTTATGGTCACTAATTAAAAAGAGTGCAATTAGTTTACACTTATATTGTGAATATGTTCAATCTACTCCGATTATATCTGTATGAGTTTTATTTAGTATGCCCGATTAAAATTAGATTGAATAATGAATTTATGTTTTTTAAATAAAATAAACTCAACTAAACTTAATTACATATTATATAATAAAAATATACTTTGTTTAATATTTTATCATATAAAAATTAATTTGATAATTCATCATAAAAATATTATTTTACGAATATTATGAATAAATACTTTATATCATAAATTATCACAAGTAAATACTTCATAATTTCCCTTCTCTTTAGAATGTATTAAGCGAGTTATAATATATATAATACATATATCTGAAGATTATTGTTTTAATATCTTAATATTTTTTTGAGAGATAATATCTTACTATTTTAATAATTGTTATTTATCTTCATGTTACGAGTACCTTACAAGAATCACGACACATTAGAAAGACTGTTTTTTTTTTATAATTTTTTAAAGAATTAAAAATATGGTAATATAATTTTTAAAAGTGATAATCTATTCAAGAAAGTCTATAAAGATCCTAAGGACTTATGTTTTATGTGATAAACAAGTGTGAGGCAGTTTTAAGAGATGATAAAATTTAAATTATACTTAATCTTTAATTTAGTTAATCATATATTTAATGTATGTGTTTGGTGTAAATAATAAATAGTTGGGCTTTTATGTGTTTGGATGGAAGTTGGGTTTAACTAAACCTTGTCAGTTTTAAGAACAAATACAGGATGAAGGGGGTGAGTTTATCAAGCCACAGAGGTGCTAATATCAATGAAAAAATTTCTCCTACCTCCAAAATATTAAACACATGAGAACTATCCTCTTCGTTCTCTTCACCTATATGTTATATTCTTTTCTTTCTAAACCAAAGTCACACTAATATTCTCTCCACCTTGTGTGCTTGTTGAGCTTAGAAGCTAGTAATTAGGAAGAAATGTATAACTTCTATTCTGGAGTTCTGACTAGAAAAGCTCTCCCCACTTCATTATTCTCCTCACTCCATGAGCATGCAAAGATGAAAGTGATTCGGGTTTTAGAGAATCTTGTAGTTTTGATTTGGAGTTTTAGGTTGTTAATGGTTAAGAATTGAAAATGTTCAAGGATCAAAGAGCTCTTGAAGTGTTATACTTTATCATTCTCTCAGTCCAAATTTTTCTAAGAAGTTGAGGAAATTATGGTAAAGAAAGTTAACTTCGACTGAAATTTCAAATATGAAGTTCCAAATTGAAATTTGATTTGGCTTTAGGTGGAGACTTTGCATGTGCATGAATTGAGTTTAGTGATTTTGGTTGAAGTTTTGCATGTCAATTGAACGGGTTAAGTTGAGATTTTTGTAAGATGTGAATTTTGGTAATATTGTATTTTAAAACTATGAATTAAGGTTAAACTTTATTGTTGAAGAACTTTGTCTCTTGCCTGTTTGATTTTGAAATTTAAGGATAATATGAAATAGATAAATAAATAAACATATGCTTAGATTTGAGTCGAGGAAAAAAAAAATTCCGCCTTTACTACATAAATAACTTGGGTAAGTTCAAATTGGTGAGCTTATTCCATAAATATTTTATGGTAATATTTCTATATACAATATTTTAATTATATTATTATTTAATATAAATAATTTTTTTATTTTTAAATTTTCAATATATTATATACATGGAAGAGCAGTAAATAATTATTTAATATAAATAAAAAAAAAGAAGTGATAAAAGAAGAGATAAGCTGTAACATTATCATTCTCGAAACTTATAAATTTCAAATGAGGAATTTAAAGTCAAAGATGGATGAAAGCAAGTTAACAAAACAATTTAATTCCAACCACGCAACAGAGATATTTAAAATTGAAATCGTAGTTGAGAATAAGTTTTGAATTCTTTTACTGAAATCATTTTTGTAAGCAAAAGTTTAAATTATTATTATTATATTATTTAAAAAATCATGTATGGAAGGATGTTTTACTTGTTAATTTTTCTATAAAAAAAGTGTCTGTAGTTTTTTTTATTCTTTTTAATTACGCTGAAAGTATGTTTTGTATTTTTTTAAGAAACCGAGTCTTGTATTATAATTTTTAGTTTTTAAAATTTTATTTTATGATTTTTTTCAAATTGACTTTTTTTTTTGCATTGAAATATTTAATGTTTTTGTACACCGTTTTTACTCAAATATTTTTATTATTGATAAATCTCTATTTTGCCTTTCTGAATAAGTTATTGATTTTTAATTTATTCACAATGCTATTTATTGTTATTTTGTAAAATTTAAAATTTATTTGTAGTTTTAATTATAAATAAATTTTTATATATTTTTCAATAGTGTAGTTTATTAATTAAAAAAATAATATTAATTTAATCGTAATTTAAAAAATCTAACACAAAATAAGTTGTAGTCGACGATAAATGTTGAAGAAGATCCATATAAAAAATAAATTTAAATAAATTAAAAAATAATTTTAAAGAATAATACTTAAAAAGATAAACAAATATTTATTTATAAGAATTTGTGATAAGATATTATCATCTTTATTTCTATTTTTCTCATCTTCATCGTGACAAATAAATACACAAGTTGATCTACGATAACAAAGAATTATAAAAAGATACTAAAACGTCAACTTATGGAACGAACTCTTATAGATAAATATTTTATTTACCCTTCTTTAAACATTGTTCTCCAAAATTATTTTTACTTTATTCAATTTTTTTTTGTACAGATCTTCAACATTATCATTTATTTTGAATTATAACCTTATTATATTATCTTTCCAAGTAATATTAAATTAATTTTATAATTTAATTAATGAACCACACTATTACAAACCGTGTAAAGTAAAATAAATACAACAATTTATTTATAATTAAAAAAACTATAAGTAAATTTTAAATTTTAAAAAATAACAATAAATAAAAATTTTAAATTAATTGAAAATAATAACATATTTAAAAAGAAAACAAAACATAATTTTAACAACTAAAAATTCAGTGAAAACGTGTCTAAAAACATTAAATATTTCAGTATAAAGTGAAACTAAAAACGAATTTGAAAAAGTTACGAAAAAAAAATTATGCTACTAAACACGATTTCTTTAAAACAATTAAGGAAAAACAAAAATATACTTGCAAAAAATAAAGAACTGCAATCATATTTTTAAACACGATTTCAGACAAAACAAAATAAAAATAAAATATACTTCTACGCACGTTTTTTCTAAAAAATATAATAAAAAAATGAATTAATGCTTTTGAAATCACGATTTTAATAAAAAAAAATTTCAAAACGTGCTTTTAATCACTATTTCAGGTTTAAATATTCGTTCAATCCAAACTCATTTGAAAATAGGATTTCTTTGTTTTAAAATAGTATTTTCAAAAATGGTTTATTCACTTCTTTATTTTATTTTATTTTTTGAATTTGCCCATGCAATATCTCGATGAATTTGCACTATTTGGTTAAAAAAATATACCGTGACTGTACCCTTGCCTTTCAAAGAAGAACTCTTACTTTAGGAAATTAGATATTTTGAAACACGAAAAGTAGAAAAATAATATTGAAACATAAGTAAATTTCAAGAAAATTGCAACAAAATTAGCTAAATGGGAATTAATGGCATCAGCGTTTAAAATATTTCTTGAGGGTGGTGGGGATAGTAGGGAGAGAAAGATTGAGTGGGAGGCATGGAATAGGGTTTGTTTGGAAAAGGAGAAAGGTGGGTTTGAGAGTTCTTGATTTTGCTCTTCTTCGCTACAGCTGGTGTAGTATGAAGGTGGTCTTGGGTGGTGTAGTTCCTGCTTCAGTGAAATTTTGGGAATATGGTTTTTGTATTCTTTAAGTGAGTGGTACTAATATAAGAGATTGTTTATGCTTCCTCATATTTGTATGGTGAAGGATGAGCATTGAAGGAAGAGTGGAACAGTGGTAGCTTTCAACATATAAAAGTGTGATTGAAGAACCACATATAGCCAATTTTTTACATCACTAACAATCAAATTTTGTGGTGAAAATTATTCCAGACATCAAACTAGAAAATTTCAACAAACCTTCTACTGTAGTATATATCAATGTAGTCAGATCTAGACAAGTGCCTGTGAAATTGGTTAGTATAACTTGTTTTCCAAGATCTTGAACCATGTTTGTCTAGATCTGAAAATCTGTAGATACTTTGTAATATAAAATTTGATGAGATGACAGAAGAGAGAAAAGAGGGATAACATTACCAGATGAGATGAGAAGGAAGGAGCAGAAAGAAAAGGAAGGGAGAGAAATTGAGGAAAACAGTGGTATGGGAGGTGTAGGGAAGAAACACCATACTCATAAGGTTCACTTCCCAATCCCCCCATACCCATGTCTTCCGCAAATTTTGTCTCTCTATTCCTCTCTTTCTCTATCTCTCTCAACTATTCTTCAGTCTTTGTGTTTTCACAGAAATATGAGATCAAATTAAAAGAGCCTCTCAATAATTTCATCAATAAAAACATTTTTTTAATAATAATGCTGATGATGAAAAAAAGAAAAGAGGAATCAAAACGGTGAGCATGATGGAACTCGTGCCACAGGATATGGACAAAAGTTGTCGGCAGAGGATATTGCTTAGAATATTTTCGTGTAATGGATAGGACCCTCTCACGTCCCCACTTTTTTTTATCATTTATATCTTTTTAAGTGTAGTAAATCTAGTACTAGTTTTTTTCATCCTCATATGCATACAATATTTAAAATTAAAAATATTTCATTAATGTATTCAGTCTCCTTCTTCCCAAGTGAGGATGATGAACAGAGGAATATGAGATGTAGGAGAAATTGAATGAAGATATAGAGAGATACATACCTATAGTGTGAATTGAAATGGGAGGCAACAAAAGAGGAAGGAGAGAAACGAAAGGAAGCAATTGGAATGGGAGGCTCAGGCAAGAGGAATAGGGAGGCTCATGTGATTTCTCTTACCAGACCACCCATTACCAAACCCTTCCTCATAACTCTCTTTCCTTTCTGCCTCATCTTTTCCAAAGGAACACAACACACTCTTTTTCAAACCACTCTTCCCAACCCACGCTCATAATATAGCAACATCTTACACCAATCTCAAAATAATTTTTGTTTTTAATATCTGTAACAAAAAATTAAAGTACCCTTATTTTACAGCTGAAGGGGTATTATTATTTAACCTTTGGGGTCAAATTTTAACAACCAGTAAAAACATATTATAACTATTTTTATTTTTGTTTTTATTTAAAACACTATTTTTTTATAAGTAGGGTGTTAAATTATTATTATTATTATTATTATTATTATTATTATTATTATTATTATTATTTTCCTTAACATTTGACAATGAGAAAGGAACAGAGATAGAGTGTCCAAAACGCGTAAATGTAATATCACGTGACGCACTGATGGGCACTTAACTTGACTTTACAGAATTTGCGGTAATAAGACAGAACACGCATCAATCTCGATGCCATCCTCTGATACCATCTTCAACGCAACTTTTTCTTTCTTTCTTTCTTTTATATAAAATATTATTAAATTAAGTTTTAGTTGTCTCAATCATGATGACTTCATTTAGGGTTTAGGATCCACTTTTACTTTATTATTCTTAATCAATTTTTCTAATCTTTGCAACGTCTAGTTATCTTCAACATTAATCAATTTCTCTAATACGATCTTCAACATTAAACATAAGTATATTTTTACATGTAAAATGGTCTTAAGAGTGTTAATGAATTGATACATCTCTTTATGATAATTGTTTCATATAGATTGTTACTTTGTCCAGATATATTGCATATACCTGGAATGTGCAATCTTTTTTAGTCTAATACACGTTTAGATTTTATTGTGATAACTGTATCTTTCTGATTATGGTATTAGGGTCAATAATCTTCTAACCTTGTCAAGTAATCCCAGTGATATTGCTCATCACATTGATTCATATTTTTCTGTAAAATTTGTTTTATGTTTAATTACACACAGTCCAACTCGACTTGTTAATCTCGTTTGTTGAAGACTAATTTAGATGTTTTACGTTTTGTAGATAATATTTTGTATGATAAGATGTCTTATAACTTTTTAGTTTAAAATATCTGTCATAAAATATACCTTAAATTAAGTTTTATATTACTTTTATCTATAATTTAATTATTGGATGGTTTGTAGTTAAAATTAAGAAGCAACTATAACAACCGTCAGAGACAATTTGTAAAGAAAAGAAACATCTCAACAAATTTCTTGGTGGTTTCAATAGAATCAAGCTGTTCAAAGGTTTCATGATATAACAAATAAGTAGTTGAAAAAATGTGGAAAACAAAAGGATGATGTATATTATTCATCTAATTCATTTCATCCCAATCTTGCAACATGTTCACCAAAAACAAAAGTGTCAACAATTTTAAAGAGTAAATTTGAAGAGACATATATTTGGAAAACTTAATATGTACAATAATAAAAGTACTTTTTTTTTTGTTAATAAATTGTTGCATAGTTCTATTTTTTTTATTTATTGTCATAAATAAAATGGATTTTTAGTGTTTTCTTTTTTACGCATTTGTTGTTTCAGAGTTATGATATAAACATTTAAAAGTTATTTTTAGGCATACAACTTATTGAATAAATGAATGAAATGGTGGTAAAATAATGTGTCTCTCGTTATCACAACGACCCACGTCGTGCAGAAAATAAATATGGACGTTAAAGTGTAGGCCGATTTGTCCTGCAATTTACATTTACTTTTTAGTTTTTTATTGTTGTATAATATAATTAAACTCTATTACTATATTAAAAATTAAAAATTAAGAAATTGATTAAAAGACTATTTTATTTGGCCTCTTGGAATAAGCATCTTCACACCTCATTTAAATATTAATTAACAAGATATCAATTTATCATTTCTATCTATCAATGCAGTTATGTTTTTGAACGGTCCATCAATTACAAACTTGTTTTTATATTTTCTCATAAAACCAGTCATGGCATAAATCAGTGTTTATATATTGAAACAAATCACTAATTAGGGTTTATTCGATTAAATCACTAACTATATAAATAAATCTGTCATCACCATGTAACTTAGTAATCTGTTAACGAATTGCTTTGAAAATGCAGAGTATAAGTATTTTTTTGAATTGGTCCATGTTCATATGTACTCATGGATCTACAAATCAATCCAAGATTCAACTGGATCCAGTTAATTAGCTTCTCTCTTTCATGTATCAGAAAGAACACATGCATCTACCAGAAATAGGTCATATAATCTGTTAAACCTTGAACATGGAGAACAAGAAAAAAGAAGGTAAATTTTCAAACAGTAACAAACACATGTGAAGCGATGAAAAAGTGAGATGATAGAGAGATTAAGGTTCATAGAAACACAGATCTATGGTATAAAGAGGAGATCTGGAGAAAAAAAGAGCTTACCAAGAGAAGGTGAGAGGAGAGTGGAAAGAGAGGAAGCAAAGGAAATCATAGGAATGGGTGGAATCGGCAAAAACAGTGAGAAATTTTGATTCTCTTATGCTTTACCAACCCACCCATCTCCCATCATTTCCTCAAGCTCTTCTCCCTTTCCCTTTCTCTCTCTGTGACATGAAAGAAGCACCAAGTTGTTACGTTAGGTTAGGTTATACTGATGTGTGTAGAAAGAAGATGACAGGAATAGGAGTTGTTAAATGCTGATGCTTAACACAAGAAACAATACCCTACACTATTGTTTTTTATTATTACTCCCACCAACCCCACCACACGCAACCACAACCACAACCACACTGTGTCTTTATGTCTTTGTCTCTTTATCTTATCACCTACACGAATCTTTTCTCCCTTTCACCTTTGGACTATCTCTACGCAACCTTCCACGTTTTACATCTCAAAACTCGATAAAAAATTTCAGCCATTAGATTATGAATGCATGGCCACATGTCATGTACACCAAACGCTCCATCAATCTAAATTTTTCAAACTTAAATTTGTGAGGAAATAAAATAAACAGATATACTTTTAATTCGATTTATTTCTTATTTATATTTTACAATCCAACTAAATAGAAGTACAACATCTTTCTAATATATTACTGACTAGAAAAATCTGATGTCAAACTATAGCTACTCCAAACCACCCACATTTTATACAATTTTTATTACATATTTATTATTTGAACATTATTTATATAAATGTTACTTTGTATAATGATCAAACTCATGACGTATAAAAATATATTGGAACTACTGGTTACCTGTATCGTAGCTCCCCAATTTATAGGCATACCATTTTTTTTAATCAGAATATATCCTGAAATATTATTCAGCTACATTAATTATTGTCAACAATGTTTCTTTGTAAATATATAAAAGATATAATCACAACTTAGTTAGCTTGTTACGTGATCCAAAAACACAATTATTTTATCATTTCTTGTGTTTTTTTTATTGTAAAATGGAGAGCTTTTTTTCTTTGCAAAACGAAAAATCTATATATAATATTTACATAAGTGTAAGATTAGATAACAAAATCAAAGCCAGAATATATTATTGTCATCAATACTCTAATCTTAACTCACTATGACACCCTTCTCATGCAAAACCATTATCTTATGTAGTGTATTTCTGACAAAAAAAAATCTCATCTAGCTAAGATTTTTTATGACTACTAACTCCAAAGACAATGCAGATAAAAAATACTACAAATTAGTACTGTGACAAAAGATAAGTTTATTCTCTATTGTTTTATCTCTAAATCTAGCAAAGTTTGTAACCATTGTCCCTGGCATTAGTAAATCTGAGAGGTAGATATGCTTTAATAATATCAGAGAGAGCCGTTCCAAAGTTACAGTAAGACACAAAATTTTGGTTTTTTCGATACTAGTGTGTTTTATTAAATGTGAGAGGATAACACTAAAACTCTTCCCTGATGTTCAATCAATTTATGTGAAAGTTGTGCTTAACATATCATTTCATTTTCCATTATGTAATAAATCATGTTTTATTTCAGGGTTTCAAACAAATTGTATTTCAACACGATTTTAAGTTTATTTTTAATATTAAAAACTCATCTTCAGTTGCACAGTTATTTTTATAAGAAAATATAGTATTTAAATATGAATTTTCAATTACTCGTTTTAAAACACAAATATCTGATTTAAAAGTTTTGTTTTTTTTTTTAAAACTTATCTATTTTTATAATTCACACATACTTCAGATAAAAAAAACTTACAATTCGTAAATTATGGCGATATAAAAAATGTAAAGTTGTATATAGTCTCATAGGACACTTTAAATCCGTAAATAGACTGACGAGGGTAAAGTTTAATTTTATATAAATTTTGATTAGATAATTTTATTTATTTATTCTTAAAAATTGATATGAAGAAACTATTTGCATGCAGTTTTTTTTGTTTATCTAACAAAGAATTAATAAATAATAAAGAGCAAGGAGGAGTGCTCTGAATCTATATACAAAGATCTCATATGTGTGATAGGATTTACATAATGTCACTTAAGGATATTTGCATAGCCTCCTAATCCTGTGTCAGTGTAATCTTTGTACATGTATAGTGTGATCCATACATTTGTCACAGTACATTACAATACAATGGTTCCAACAGGATTACAATACAATGGTTCCAACAGTTTGCAAAACTATTACAGCTCAAAAAATTCAAACGAGATATATCACCCTCCTTAGCTTGTAGGGATCATGTTTCCTTTCATTCCAAATTTTTTGCTGTGATTTATCCCGTCCATAATTAGAACCTGGTGTACGGGTCATAGTTTCATCGGCCCAGTCCCTCGTATTTTCATTAGATGCTCTACCAGTCCCACACTGTTTTTGCTACTTCTATGGGCTATGGTAAACACTAGAAAAAAAAACAGAGCTTTTGCACCACCACATATGGTTAGACTAGGAGTAATAAATTTCCCCGTAAATGGCCGTCTATGATTTAGCCATTCTATCAGATATGCTAAGCATAACATCACTACGTCAGACATGCTATGCCCGTCAATGATTTGTATGCAGGTTTTATCTTGCTGTAGAAATTCATTGTGCAACTTTTTTTAATTTCGTCCCAACTCCATCCAGCAATATTTTATAAACTACAATTTAGTTATCAGTTATTGTTATATGCATTGTTGTCTATTCATTTGTACTTAAATAATACCTGTGTTTAATGCCAAATCCATATCTACTCACATGAATGACTATTACTTAATGCAGAAACTATTGTGCGGGGGGTTAGTTAATTATTGTATATGCTAAATAGAGCAATAAACATTTTTATTAAAAGTTATGATATAAATATATTATTAATATTAAATGTTATATTTTAATAAAAACATTTAATTTATTATATTATCTTAACAATAATAGTTAACAAAATCAAAATATTATTTGTCTAAAATGGTCACCCACCAGTTATATTCTACATTCTGCATAAATGTAGCGCTCAAAATTGTTGAAATGACAAATAGCTGAACCGGTTTCACACTGACTATTAATTTCCTCAGGTACATTATACATTTTTAAGAATTCAAATCCATATAGGTAATATGGTAAAAGTTAGTTTGATGTTACATATACAAGAATCAAATATAAAAATTAGAACGTTTATTTGTTCTTTTTAAAAGGTAGTGATATCAAAGTGATTCTTAATTTTTTTTTATAAAGGACATCAAATTGGGCATAATAAAATAGAAATTCTGGAAGAATGTTGAAAGAACTTATCTTACAAGGGCTAAATGACTATTTGAAAATCTCTTTATAAATAATAAAATAAAGAATTACTTAAAATTACAGACACATAAACACATACATCTAAAATGTTTTAGGTTGGCAAAATAAAATGTTTTAAGTTTTATCTGGAATAAAAAGTGAATCACATCAATTTCCTTGAATAGTTGAATGGATGAATTTTTGAAGGATTTAAGCTACCAATGTGCAGGTCAAATGTGAGATGATAGGGAGGCCCAATAAACGGGGTAGTATGTCCTAACTTAATTAGACACGTTTGTTTCGCCGGAGAAGGCTGGAGTAGAGCCCAGTCCTAAGGAATGCTGGGAATTAAAGGAAAATCTTGGCGAGAGACACAGACATTACTACCAAATTTATTTTATTTTAAGACCTGATTTGGTAACCTAAGGAAAGAGGGATTTGCATGATAAGCAAATGTAAGTGAAAATAAATACCGGTATCAAAAGAAAAAGTACAAGAAGCTAAGAAATAGACTACACTAGAAATATATTACAACCGCGATGAGAAATTGCTTTCTTTGCAAAGTATCAAATGGTATCATTGCAAAAGCACTAAAGGAAAAAGAAGTAGTATCATTACAAAGAATACTTTCTATTGTTTGGTTGGATCGGGATCATCTGATGTATATTGTGAATGTATTCCAAAAATCAAAAATGTTACGGGAAGAAAAAAAGAAAGAAACGACGACTACTGACCACATTCTCCCCAACAATCCTGCTCTAGATCTCACATTGCGCCAAACCTCCTATTTTGTATTTGTATTTTACCCTTACTTTTCCAATTCATTAGAAAAGTAATATTATTTTTTAGGTGGTGGTTCCATGTTTGTAATTACACAATGAAGAATATTATGTACCATTTACGTTTAGTCCAGCAGACGGACTCTTATCTTTCGAGCTTCATTGTTCTGGGCTTAGGCTGTGATACGACAGCTTTCTCTTGTTCAGTGAGTGCATGGCGGAAATGACATCTATGGCCATATGGGCACACAACCCCAGCAAGGACCATCCTGCAGACCTCAGTTTTGTAGCGTGGGTGGCGGATGACTGGGCGAAGCTCCCCAATACCATGAGCAAATTGGCAGTGGTCTCCGTATGGGCATGTACCAGTTTCCTGCCACTTATTACACAGCTCAGTTTTGAACATCCCTTGGTTATACACTACCATTTCCAGAGGCTCTTCCTCTTTCTGCCCTCCACGCACATATACCTTCTGCTGTATCATACCATGCCAACATATGCAAAAATTTCAACAACAATCAAATGGAAAATAGTAGTTTAACAATCAAATAGCATGAATAACAACAATAATAATAATAAATAAATAACCTCCTTCCTACCTTTTAGGTTGCCAACAATAAGTTAGATTCGTATTTTTGTTATCCATAAACATTCAATACATTGAAGATTTTATAACAATTCATACATTATTTGCTCAACCAATTAAACTGACCTTTTTAACATATAGGTGTCATCCTCTAAATAAGGTGAACTAGACTCTCTTAATTTAAGAGAGAAAAGATATGATGTGGATTCAGACAAAAATTAATTAAAGTTCGTCAAATATGGTTATCTAGATTATATGTCCAATTATGCATTTATGTGCGCGGTGCACAAGTTAGTTATGCTTTCCACACACACCAATTACCTTAATTGCTAAAATGACTTCTTTATGTTTTTGGCTGACAATAAAAATTTCCATCATATAATAAATAAAATATATTTGCATCAGCTTTACTCTACAAAATTAAAACCGATAATGTCATCTAACGCTATTTAGAAATTGTTGTTTGTGGCTATTAAAATGCTGAACATACCAAACCACTAGCAGCTAGCAGCAGAATGACAGATCTAACATGACTATCACAAATATTTTGAAATCTAGACATGAAAGAAAAATATTTAGTGGACGTGCATTGTATGGCTAACAGTCTTTCTAATTTCTATATATTTCAAAATTCATAGAGGTTGTGAAAAATAATTAGTTGACCCCTATACAGTGCTAAAACTGTATGGCTCCTTGTCAAAATTAATCTTAACTGGGACTTGATACCCACGCAAGAAAAGGAAACAACGGGAAAAGCTAGAACCCCACCTAACGACCCTAAAGCCCAGGTTATGCTAGTCACCACCCACCAACCAGGTAACAACTGTCACAGCAAGGCTTGGGCTACTTCTTTTATGCCTTAGAGCAACTTGAGCTAATGGGTCCTGTGAATCCGATTGCTAACTAGAGTTGCACCCTTCCAAAAGCACACGCAAATGAAAACAACAACCAGAAACTACTCCATTCGTTGCAGCTACCACCAGGTAATGACATAGACAAGCAAGGTTTTACTTCTTTTGAAAGGAAAATAATTAGCAACTAACAAGCACGTCAAGTACGGTAAATAACGATAAACGCAATAATCACACCTCAAAACAAATAATAATAATTTTAAAAGGCCCAAGCATATATAGCTAGTTAGCACGTGTGTCCTTACAACGGCTTCAGGTGGAGTTGTGGTGGCGCGTGGGCGAGTGGCGCCTTTATTGCGAGTTGCATTATTATTGGTGGCAACAGCAGCAGACTGAGCCATCTTCAAGTAGCCATTGGACCTCACAGATATGCTCTTAGGGAGCGAGAATCTCTCAACTTCCACCACGTTATTCTCCATCACGCTCGTTGGACTCTCGTCCGAAACTTCCTGCAGGTCCTTGTTATTATTATTATTATTCATAATATTGTTGTGATTATGATTATTGTTGTTATTCCAATCGGCATAATTCTCTTTCCCTTCCCCAATGTGGAGGCTGCGGAAGCCATGCAAGACATCGAACAACGTTGGTTGAGTCTGGCCGGAGGAGCCACTGCCGGCGGCGGCGAACTGACTCTCCAGCGAAGCCTGAATGACGAGGTGCAGCTGCTTCTGCAGTTCCTTGTTCGCGGCCCGGAGCTGGCCGTTCTCCTGCCTCAGAGCCTCCACCTCCTTGGAAGTCTCCACCAGGCGATTCAGGCACATGCTTTGGCGGTTCACCATGTCCTGGTGCTTCTGAATCACGCACGAGTCATACTGAGTTGTTGGCTCCGAGTAAGGATACAGCGAAACGCCGCCGCCGTTGCTGCAGTTCGCGGAGAGAGAAGGAAGGTTATCGTTCGACAGGGCTGAGTACAGCGAAGTGTACCCTCCGTTTGACGGCATTTGACCAGAGGCAGCAGCGGCGCCGAATCCGCCGTTGGAGGAGGGAGAGCAAGCGTCCTTATTAAGCATTTTTCTCTATTCTGCGAAATCAGACAAAGATAGTTATAGCCAAAAAGAATTTCGGAATCGCAACGTGTTGATCGATCATTAACTGAATCGTTTGATCGAGCACTATTAAATCATATTTATATTCAGATCATAATGATTCGATAACCGGTTCATTAAAGAATCACAGTGCGCGATCAAAGAAAACGTCGAACTAAGAATTATTCAAGAAATGTAGATGAAATGATCGATAAGTCGAACATGCAAATTGCTTAATGTAATTCAGAAAGAAATTAAAATTGAATTAAAGAAGCTACTGTTCAATGAATAAACAGAGAATTTCTTGAAAATCACTGACCTCGCTGCTGGCTTCGAGCTTCTCTCTAGAGTGAGGGGATTTTAGAAAGAGAAAGCGATTTGAGAGAGAGAGAGTGGTGGAAGAAGAGATTTTATAGTGGTAATGGTGAGGCGAGTGTGTTTGGTGCCAAGGAAAGAAAGAAATAAACCGTCTCTGACACACTTCCTAACAGAACGCTCTTTCGGATCTTATTCAACTTTTGTGCCTTTCCCTAATTACCCCTACTCATTTCAAAAGATCCGCTAAATCTTTTGAGGATTTTTTCGGTATTTTATATTGCTGTGTTTCTTAAAACTAAATTTCGTGCTTAAGCATTGGCCATTCATATACTTTCTTTTTTAGTCTTAAGTAATATTAATGAAGTGACTTTTTAGTCTTATTGATAAGTTAAAATTAAATTATATACAGTTTAAAAAATAAAATTCAGAGAAATTATATAAAAAAAATCTAAAAAAGGTTCATTTTAATTTTAACTTTTCTCCCATACAAAATAGTTATAGAGAAATGCAGTTTTTCTAATCTTACTGTAGTAATTGATTTTGCAACGTTTTTAATTTCATCTAAACTCAATTCAGAAATATTTTATAAATATCAATTATTGTTATATGCATCGTTGTCCATTCGTTTGTACTTAAATAATATCTGTGTTTAATGCGAAATCCATATTCACTCACATCAATAATTATTACTTAATGCAGAAACTATTGTGTGGGGTTAGTTAACTATATTATATGTCAAATAGCGTAATAAACATTTTTATTAAAACTTACAATATAAATATATTACTAATATTAAATGTTATATTTTAATAAAAAATAATTTATTATATTATCTCAACAATAATAGTTAATAAAATCAAAATAAGATTTCTCTAAAATGTTCACCAGTTATATGCTACATGCTACATAAATGTAGCACTCAAAATTGTTAAAATGGCAAAATAGTTGAACCGGCTCAGCAAATTAATTTTTTCACACTGATTATTAGTTTCTTAGTGCATTATATATTTGTTAAGAATTCAAATCCATAAAGGAATTACGGTAAAGTTTAGTTTGATGTTACAAATACAAGAATCAAATAATAAACACTTACAATGTTTATTTGTTCTTTTTAAAAACCAGTGATGTCAAGTGATTCTTAATTTTTTTTCTAATTAAAGGACATCAAATTGGTGACAATAAATAAGAAATTCTGGACAAAGTTGGATTGCTGTTGAAAGAATTTAAACAAGGACAAAATGAATATTTAAAAAAAAAGAAAATAAAAGAATTACTCAAAATTGCATACACATAAAGTTCTAAACTACACACGCCAGCACCTGTAATTGGCAAAATAAAACGTTTTAGGTTTTATTTCTAGTAAAAGGTGAATGACATAAAATTGCTACATGGGGGGTCCACGTTGTCAGATTTATTCTTCCTTTTGAACATAGACATAAGTAGAAATAATATTTTATTGGGTCTAACAGAAAGATAATAAGAGGAGAAGACAGTTTAGAGGGCGTATTCAAGGTGCAGTTGCGGTTAGGGCAGCATTTGATTATATAATGCTTGAATTTGAAGTTAGTTTGAACGAGGGTACTGGCTGGTGGTCTAAGCTTTGGTTTCCCATTTTCAAGTCATGAATTGGATTAAGACAGTTTGACATTCATTTAGAAAAGAAAAATTGGAGCCCATCATGGTCATTCTATTTGGAATTGGAGGGAGAGGTTAGAGGGATTGCTTCTTTATCACATTTACAACAACCTCTTCCTCTAATCGCTACTCCATCAAAATCTGGTATCAAAATGTTTGTTGAATAAAATAACACTCATTCAAAATCCTCACGTTAATTTCTTTCTCAATGAGCAATAGACAAACTCCTTCCCACGTGGCATGGTTGTTAAGTTAGCCACACAATTCTTCTCAGATATTATCTTTTCATAAAACAAACATTGTTCAGCTTGTCTTTCCCTTTCATTACAGCTTTGGTCACACTGCTAAAAGCTGAATTAGTTGTTCTTAAGTTTTATCAAGGTCCAAACACCAAATCACAAATGTCCCTTTCTCTACTACTCTCAATGCACAGAGCTGCCACTGAAAATGGCTGCTTGTAGTTGTAGAGCATAATCCTTAAATTTGATTGAATTGAAACATAACTGTCGAGTATAGGTAGATTATTCTATAATAGGGCTTAAGATGGGTAACATTTCAAATGTCAGGAAAAAATGCAAAGGGGTTGACTCAACTTAACTATCAAGAGAAACCAAAACGAGTCCCTAGATCTGCAGGTATAGCAACAAACATGTTATTTATCAAGAACCATAAAATCCTTTTTCATGGCAAACCGGCACTATTTATGCATGTAGATTACACACTCTTTAAACAAGTCCCTAGGCTCTTTTTCTTTATCAATGTAATCAAGACAAATAATAACAATAAACTTGGTCAGACACTCTTTCATACAGTTTTCCTGTTTTTTTTTTTTTTTTTTTCACCGGATGAAATTTATTGAAAATCACAAATTTTTTTGTCGGCTCTAACACGAAATTTAGTAAATCTCTCTTAGTTTTATAGATTTTTCCATAAATTTTAACCAATAAAGGGTATATTGCAAAGAATGTATTCTTAGCACTTCCTGGTATTACTGGAGACTTGCAACACTTGCCTCAAGGTTTTTTTCCGCTGTATATAATGTCCATGGTATTGAGTGGATGTTATACAGCACCATATAGGAATTGAGTTGTCAAGATTATTAGACTTTTAACAGAAAGAAAACTCAAATTTGGGAAGAATTTGTTTATATTTACATACATATAGATCAACTATTTCTGAATAAGCCGTATATATTATGATACTATACTTCTACAATATATTATGAACAGACAGGACGTGAGTGAATCAATTGATCAAGTGAACAAATGCTTCATGATGAGGAACAGTCTGGAGTGTAGAATAGAGAGTTATATGTACAGCATGAATATGCAAAAGTCAATTGCTTTCTGTCTCAGCAATGCCTTTCACTCTCTTTCTTACATTAGCTCCAGGTTTCCTGGATAGAAGTCGAAATTGCTTCTCATGCCTGGAAGCAGAAAGAATATAAATATGATAAAAATGGATAAAATACATATATCAACTTAATAATATTTCCAGGGACAAAATTCATTATTGCTGGTAATAGATCAATGTGGTACCAAAAACAAAATCAAATGTCAAAATTGACAATTCTGAGATGAACTAACAGGTATGTGATAACTGGACAGCATGCTAAAATTAAGTGCGACACTTAGCACTCAGAACTCACAATTGAGACCTTTTCTCATTATACTTCATATGACATTTCCTTTAGCTCCACATGTGCAATCTTCAATTCAATTTAACTACCTGAATAGGCCTTCCTTTCACTGTAGGGAGAAAGGACACTGTCCCCATGGCCAGTGAAACTACTTTCCAGACTGAATCTCAAAACAGATAATGGTATAGTTGAATCTAATGGTTGAATTGCATGCTGATCCATGCTTTGTGGACAGTACTGGCAGAGAGGTGTCATATCCTTGTTCTCATTATCAGATTGTGACAGAGTAATGGATGCAGCACCCAAAGAATCCTTTCATGACAAAAAAAAGAGTGCCATTAGAAGGTATTTTATTTTGGAGACCAGGTATCTCATTGATGTTACCTTGACTTCTTACACCTTAACTCAATCAACTATCCATGAATACATAATTAGCTGATTTTGATGAAGATAGACTGGAATTAACCTTAAACTACAAAATGACTTTTTTTATTATAAAGCTTATTATAAAAACAATTACCAGAGACATCAAAACATGTGCACCATATATTACACAATTATGGAACTAAATCATTGCATCCCATGGAAGGATACAGCAGTCCCCAGTTCTTCATCTATAGTATTTCTTTGAACTTTTATGGCTATAAATAGCCTCAGAAACGAAGACAAATAATATTTTACATACAACAGTTGCTGATATTTATGTTAAACGTATCTACTGTACTGTTGCAACTGTATTGCAACTGTATGGTACACCCAAAACTATGAATCACAAGAAGGCATTTAAACCAATATTATTGATGTCTAAATTTGAAAGTGTCGCATTTTCCACTTCTTTATGGAAGAAGTCATAAGCCACTGAAAGGAAACTGCTGAAAAGTGCACTGTTCAGCACAAAATTTTTATTCTGCATTAACACTGTCCTTAGTCCTTTAAAATTAGCCTTACAAAAATAATTTTTTGTTCATATTCTGCTCAAGTTGATATAAATATTATGATGCTCTTCTGTGATCTTAGTAGTCTCTGTAGCCCTACAACTATCAACACACTAAGAGGACGTGAAATTGTGTTGACTTATAAAGGAAGAAATTCAGACCTCCATTGCGCTGGGATTGTCAATATCTGACTTGTCAACTGACTTATCCTTCTCTAAAGAAGAGCAGGAGACATCTTGATCATCAAACAGTATTCTAATTGGATCCTGATCTCCTCCAAATAATTCATCAAAGTTTTGGAAAGTTGAGTCAACATCAGGGATATTAAAATCATCTAGATGAACAAGTTCTTCACATATCCCAAGGTCTTGAATATTTTGGGACCACAGCTGCAACATTGACAAAAAGAAATTTCCATTTTGACAACAAGTATAAAATTAACCAGATGTATGATACTGAACTATCAATATAATGTCAACCAAATTTAAATGAATCAAAGGCAATTGCGGTCACAAGCACACAGAAAAACAAGTGTCTGCCTACACTACTAGATGTCTGACATTCAATTCCTCTTTTCTTGTCACTGACAGATTGGGAGGGAGGTCTATGATATGTTTGAAACAAAATTTCCAAACTTTCTGTATTAGCGAATTTAAGTTTAGAAACCCTATCTAGATCATGTTTGATTTGGCATTTTCCCAACCATACTCCTGTTCAAGATATTCAAAAGCTGGCTGAAATTTGTTTGTATGATTTTCAATTTTTCCAGCTTGAACCCATTTTTTCTTTCAACTAGGATAGGCCTGGAAGAAAGAAGTTGAAGCCTTTGCATTGGAGGACCTTCATTGTTAGAAAAGTCTTGTAATGATATTAATCTTATATCATAAAACCTATATCTGTTTTAGTAATTATACACAAAAATCACCATGCTTTTCTCAGCATAATATATACTCCTGCTTTATTTCTATCATAATGTCTTTCTTTATGTCTGGTTTTTCCAAACACTTAAGATAACACAGTAAACAAGCACTGTTTTTTGTTGGTCCAGTTTGTCCCTTTCAGCTCTTCGTCAATATGTAATCCTGTTTGTCCTTGCTGGCTACACTGACATCGGCATAAAGTTTTTTTAGTACTATGTAATAAAGGAAAAGGAAACATGTATAAAAATTATAACTGTTGAAACTTATTGCAGTATGGAGGAATTGTATTTCAAATTAGATTAAATTATGATTTGTAATGTAACAGAAAATGTGAGTTGCGTTTATAATGAGGATTGATGGATTAATCATCCATATTTCAGAAGTTAGGATTTAATTGAATGAGAATTGGGATATCTTATCCCTAGCCAGATAGTGGTTTTCTTTCCCGGTGTAGACAAGATATATTTGAGTTTTAAGCTCGTGTTGCTTGTGTGGTCAGATTCAGTGCCCTTTGAGTTATCTATACAAGGCATATATCTGCCTTCTTGATGATAGCTTATCCTCAATAATTTAATATCAAATATAGAATTTTTCAATTGTTTTTAAGTTTATCCCTTGGTTTTATGTTCCCGTTCTTCATCATATTCTAAATATATTATCGAATGATGTACACAACCTAGTGTTCTCTTTCAAACTGCAATTGAAAAAAGTTGTGATTTGTCAGAAACATTTTTTGCATTTTTGTGTGTACATATTCATATTTTCATGTAACCAAAGGTATGCGTCCCACCAAGCAAGGTACAAATAAGGAGAAGAAGTTAGCAGTTCATATTTTCATATCTAGAAGAACAGAGCTTAAAACCAGTGGTCTTCGAAGTGGACAGATAATTCTCTCACCTGATTACTTCGAAGTGGACTTTTGCACGTCCAGAACAATTCTCCGTGCAATGGAAGATCGATAATTGAAGACGAAGATAAATTATCAAGCTGAGAAAAAGTAGAAGGCAAAGTTTCGGTACTCAGCTCCACAATAGGACAGTCTTTTTCCATAACAGTAGTAGCAAAATCCTGGAAATTTTGTGCTTGACCATTGAATTTTTCGTCCAATTTCTTAAGAGTGTGATATACTGAAGGAGATAAATTTTTTTCTTTTAGCCTACTGATCTTCGCAGAATAATCAATCTCCTCATTTTGTTGAAGCCAGTTTAGATCAATAATCTGCTGCACAATAGTTTGACGCTCTTGATGATTGTACAATATCTGCAAGACAATATTAAATATTGAGAAGATGCATCACATTTTAACTTGTATCAAAAGGGAAAAGAGTAAACCATATGGGTTGCAATTATACATTTGATACAAGCTGTTCCTTTTGCTAATTAATGAGACATGTACATTCAAATTAATTATTTATCGTCTTGATTTATTGAATTGGGGCTACAAAAAAAATCACAATTTAACTAAATACTTTAAGGGGTGGATTTTAAATTACACCTTCCTATAATTGTTGTGTTCTGACCAAAGGGTTGTCATACAATGAGAAAGGAAGGAAGATTAGCAACTACAATAGATGTTACAAGGTGAGGCACACCAATCTGGTCAAAACATGTTGCAAATTTCTAAATTTGAGAATGCACTAACCATTCCTTGGATTTGCTCAAGATTTAAAAAACCAGCACTTTCTCTCATTTATCCAATACAAGAGAAACCATCAAACCAATTTCCAAAATAAAAATTATTAACTATTTTACTCCTTGGAATTGTTAAAAGAAAATTTAATCCCTCGACTTATTTTGGTTTCAATGTAAGTCCGTTTGGTTTCTGGTTGTAAGAGTGTATCAGTTAATTTAGTCTCTCACTTTATTGTGTATTATCAGTAGTTTCGTCCCGAAATGCCAAGAACCAAATTGATCGATAGTTGTTAAATTAAATAACTAACTTGACAGTGGTTATTAAATTCAGGGATTAAATTGTTAATTTTATAATGATAAAGACCAAATAATTAACTGTCGGAGGCAATTTGAGGGACTAAATTTATTGGCAGTTGTAAAAATCAGAATTAAATTTGTTTTTCTTATAAAACCAGGAGTAGATTAACATTACTTTATAATTTTTCGGAACTAAAGTATCAAGTATTCTATTATTGCATCCATTTAAAGGAAATTGAAAGCAATAACAGTGTACATCATGTTCAACTCTTAACTAGTGATAATGACTCCTTTAATTCTCACAAAGATGGAAAGTAAAGTCGTAGACTTTTATATACATGTATGTGCGTGCTTTCAAACTATGTTTTCAATTTTTTAAGTCAATCACTTCAGAAGTACCAGATGGTTTATGACTACAGCCCTCTTAAATTTATTAAAATGGAACACTTCGGTGAAATAAAACTAAATTTTATATCATTAGAGCATTAGCTATTAACGTAATTTTATATATAATATATTTCATCACTACAATAAATGAGATATTAAAACTTCTATCTTGCATACCTGACCTTGTTGACTGGTCGATCCCTCATCAAGTTTGGTCCCAGCTAGCAGTGAAGGGGGCCCAGTTTGAATGTCAGGCTTTCCTGAGACTTGTGCAACATTCAATTCCGCAGAAACACAAGAAACTGAATCAAACTGATCCTGCCTGGCACTGTTTTCAATCTCATTCAATTCAAACCCCCAGAGTGCTGCAAAGTCTTTAGCAGAAGGGCTACCTATGAAACTTCTGATAGCTCGTTTCTGATGTGATAAAGAAACATTGTGCAACTTTTGATCACAGTCTCGGCAGATTAACATTTTGTGGTCCAAACATAGAACATAAGCAACATAGTGTCCACATGAGTTACACACGAGGTTCCGAAGGTGCCGGCCGGACAAAGCATTTGCCAAATGCACCTTCGCATCACAGGATAGACAAAGATACGCTGAATCAGCCTTACAGTAAACGAGTGGCCTCGGGGCCGTGCAGAACTCACAAACCTTCTCCATTTCCTTAATCTTCAATTCCAAGCATGAAAAAGGCTCTGAATTTATAAAACCTCATACTGTATACACAGCAATTTGAATAAAGAAGATCCAGATATCAGCTCCGCTGGTCCATACAAGGTTGCAGGGTCCTTTTCTGCAAAAGGCAATTTCGTCTTACATCAGTTGTTGCCCTGTGTAGGTTTACAAACAGTAAAGAAAATCACACAGGGTCAATAGAATTTAAAGCTGAACAAAAAAAAAAAGGCAACTGCAGAATAGCTTCACATCAAATGCAGTTATACCTGTGAAACCATAAGAAAACTATTAGGAATGATAAAACAGTCCTTTGAGAAAATAAAAAAGGAAAATAGTTTATTTTCAATACACCAGAAAATATAAAAAAATAAAATAAAAAAATGAAGCCCCCTATTCATAAATCATGATAGATACCAATAATCAGAAATCAAAATAGATATAACATTTGAAGTGATTATTAAAAAGAATAACAAATTCAATTCGTAATTGAATAACGGTGATACTGACAATGAATATACTATTCACTGAATATACTATTACAGATAGAAAAAAGCGATTCAAATGTCCATGTCTTACCTGTTGGTCCAAATTGATTAGAAATCCAAAAGAATCATTTCAAAACTCCATAATTTACCCAGACGACTAATAACTCCAGAAGAACTTGTAATAACATGATAGTTGAAATCATTCATAGCTCACCACTCTATCCTCCCAAAACAGTAGCAAAAATTATAACAGAAATGAATGAAGATAAGAAAACCACCACAAACAAACAAAAAAAGTGAAAAGAAAGTAAAAAGCATGCAGAATAGTGGATGCAACAATGAACAAGAAATCCGAGAGAAGCAAGGAGGGTTGACTTTGAGAAGGACTTGGAAAAGTGAAAAGGAAGTAAGAGATTTTACCTAGGACTGTTTCCCAATACAATAAAGTCGAAGAGAGCAGAGAGAAAAAGCAGCGAAAAGTGTGGAAAAAGAGAGAGAGAGGAGTTATGAATTTTGGAAAGTGTTGTGAATTGTTGTTGTGAAGTTGATTGTGAAGAAGAAGAAGAAAGGGAAGGAAGCATGAGTCATGCGTTGTTGCAGCTTTTACCCAATCGGGAGAAGTGACGTGTACAGTGGAGAGAGGGAACTTTCCAGCATGGAAGAGCGATGTGGTGAGGTGGGGTCCATGGAAGACGTTATCCAATTTATAGTGCATGTGAATGTGGTGGTTACGTAATCCCAAAGGTTAGCCGCGTTGGGCCAATCGAAACTCGCCTAACGGGATGGGCCGGACCGGTGGCCCAGCCACCCTGGGCCCACGCTCTCGTGTCTCACCTGTCACTAACTTTTCACTCCATTTAATCCACTACAAACAAAAGTACTGTACTGTATAACTCTTTTCAAATCTTTTTATCATACTTTTTTGTTCTATTACATCATTTTTCTAATGTATTTATTTTTTTCAAACTAAAATTCTATTATTCTGTAGAATGATTATTCTGTTTATTACACAAATGGGAAGATAATGGAGAAAAATTAAAAGTAGCGTTATGGTGAGATTCACAGTGCATACAATAAATGTTCACTCATGTCAACATTATGATTTCAGATAAAGCCTGCCATATACTTACCACATTGAATTCAATGACAACATCCCTTCAAAAGAAAAAAAAGGTTATTCATGTGAGTTTTATATTACTAGGTTTAAATAATCCTTTTCTTTTTGCTTTTGGTTTTGGTAAAAGATATTGTTTGATGTTGGCTTCTTTCTGTTAGAATTTTTTTCAATTTAGTTTTTTTTTTTAAACTTTGCTTCGTTTGTTTGAATGTGACGGAGTAGATGAGTGACTGTTGATAAGAGAGTATGTGAAGAGAAAAAAAAGTTCATGATAGCTTGTGTTGTTAATATAATAAATGGTTCTACAAGGATGGATTATAAAATGAATGGTTTTTTATTATTATAATAATAGTAATTAATATAAAATTATTAATAACATGTAAAAGTATTTTTATTTCATTTATTTCCTTCCAATTAAACCGGCTTTTCTCCATTTATTTCTTATCTACTTATCTTCTCTTTTTTTATCGTCCCTAACAAAGACCATTAGTTACTTCCTTAGAATGGAATGAAAAAAATATAACAAGACCAAACAACAAAAGAAAAAAAGAAAAAGATACCCCTAAATAATAAGAATTGAAAAAATTATTCAATTTTTATATTTTTAAAATTACTTGCTATATCAATAAATATAAACATTTCTTAATTTCTTAAGTCTCGTATTTCTTTTGTTTGAGTATTATTAAGATGTTAAATTTATTTATTTTATTCTATAAAGTATTAAAACTATAGAAAAATAGAAGACATTGTTTTTCGGAGATATACGGTACAAAAATAAAACTTCACGTGAATAAAATAATGATATCATAAATAACTAACTCTGAAAATCATAATTGATTCAAATTTATTTGATTATTTTTAAACATTATAGAAATGTTTTCTAAAAATCAAACAATCACGTTGTATTTTTCCTCAAACTTTAATTGTGTATTATATCAATTTGTATAATGAAATGCGTGTCATACTTTTGCACTAGTAAAATATTTTTCAATTCCGAAAAAGAAAAGGTTACACTTTTACATTTGCACTGAAACAATTTTTTGAAAAAAAAAATATTTTTTATAATGTTCTTCAAAAAGTTAATCATGGAAAGAAGTATTCCGAAACAAATGTTAATTAGTATAATTTAGAGATGGGATAAGGTGTGGGACCAAAAATTAAAGAAAATGGTGAAATTTGAAAATTGGGAATGCAAGTTGGGTGAAGAAGACAACATTTTACATGTGCGCGTGGCTGACAATAGTGGAATCTGGACCCAAATTGGATTTTGTATTGCAAGCGTTGCTATTATTGGGCCTACAAATTTAGGCTTTCATAACCAATTTTCTTCAAGGAGAACTGATTTTAAATAGGATTAAATATATCCTTGAATATTTTCAAGGAAAAAAAATAATGAGTTTTTTTAATCTAAATTAGATTATATATAAGTCAATTTTTTTAAAAAAAGTTATATAACTTATCTAAATTTTTATGTAAACTAATTTTGATTTATAGAAAATTTTCTTCCTACTTTTCTCTTTTTGAAAACATTTAAAGCAAGTTTGTACATCTTTTCCAATTATATAGTTATTTTTCCTTTTATTGTCCATTGGCATTCGACATCTTCCATAAAAGGTTATAACATGCGTTCTTAATTTATTTTTTATCGGTTCTATTGTGTTTTACATTGTTTCATTTAATTTTTAAGACTCAGTGTCTATTTTTCCTTCGAATGCAAGGTTTTATAAATTTTTTTGAAATGTTATCTCCGCTTCAACCTAAAATATTTATTTTTAAATTTTTATTATTTATTTTTGTGAATGGTTTTTTTTTTTTTTTTTTTTTTTTTTTTTAATTTTTTTTTTTTTTTTTTGTGTTTATTGATTTAGAATATTTCTCTTACACAATAGTTGTTTTTAATGAAAAAAAATCTATTATTTTAACATATTTATTTCGGAAAAAGATTTTCCATATAAAAAAATAATATTTTATTCTTATTCCTCAGTACTCAAATCATAAATTTATGACCCTAAATATCACTTCTGTGCCACTTTAAACTATGACCATTGTATTAGAGATACTGTTAGCATCCTTTCCACATCACAAAATCCATCAATCAATGCCTCCCAACAAATGTTTTTGCTGATAGAAAACATTAAGAGGGAGCAAATGAATAATGAAATGGATTTGGTTGGTTACTTAATAACAGTGAATGCAGAGGGATATTTCCAAAGAGTGATAGATATTAAAAGAGAAAGTATTTATGTAAATCTATTAATAAAAAAAAAAGGAAATATGTTTAATAGTTAGGGAAGTGTAAGTACTAAATAATAGTTGTCTTAATAAATTTATGCAGATGGCAAATTTCAAATGGACCATGAAAAAGATCTTCCTATACTCTATAAAATAGAAAAGATTATTATTATTAAATAATTAAAATATTTAGCCTAAGAGGTACGAAATAAATAATGAGATGGGAATTATAATGGATAGTTAAGAGATGTATCAAGAGATGGGAAATTATGGAGAAATGAACTTAAAACTTATCTTGGGACCTATAAAAACAAGTAGTAAAATTATAATAATAAGATTCGTGTTTGGTTTGCAAGAGAGGTTAATATAAGAAAAAAAATTCAATTGTTTGGATAAATAAAAATAAGAAGGAAATATTTTTTTTTCTCTATTTGTTTAGAAGAATATAAAAGGAAAGTAAAAATAAATAATTTAATTATATAGACATATTTTATAATAGTTAAAAATGTAACTTTTTAATAGAACACTTTTACTCAAGATAAAATAATTTTTTTTTGTTGTTTTTATATAATTATTAACAGTTAAAGGGAAAAAACTTTAGGAGGAAAATGTTTTTTGGCAAGTCCCACAAAATAATTTTATTCCTTCCTAATTCTCCTCTCAGATAAAATGGGTAAGTGTAATATTTCTATCATATTTCTCTTCTTTCTATTTTCTCTTCTCTCATTTCCACCAAAAGAAAACATAGGTTAACAAAAATAACTATTACAAACTTAACTGTTATAGGTTTAAATATGATTTTTTTTTCATAATACCATATAATAGAAAAGACTGTTGTAAAAGCTTTTCCATAAAATTTTAAAACATTTTTATGAACAATTGTATTATGTTGATCTCCACCAAGGTTCTCCATGATAAAGAGTCCAACCAGAAAATTGATTACTTGTTTGAAGAGTATCTTTTAAAGATCTTTAATTATCAATTATAATATTATAATCATAATCTCTTTAATTTATAGATAAGGCTTTATATAGAAAATAACATTTTTATGCATTTCTTAATTTTATTTTAAAAAATAGAATAGGAAAAAATAATCACAATGAAAATATTATGATTTTTGATAGAAGGTGTTAGTTCTCTTAAAACGCTGGGTTTTTTTTTCCCTCGACCATATAACACTCGGTCAAAACTACAGAAATATTAAATGGGCGTAAGTTGCTTTATTTTTTTAATTATAATTCTTTATGAAGTACTTTTTTTTATATAAATGCGGGGTACCATGCTTAATTATGTTTTTCAGTCGTTTAATTTTACATAATTGTTTTCTAGTTCTTCAAAACAAAATCTGCAAAAAAATCTTTAAAATACAATTTTTCAGTCATGTAAATTTCCTTTGCAAAATTAGTCTTAGAAAAACAATGTCAATTACGTGATAAACGAGATATCACCAATTGGCACATAATGAATCTACAATAAAAATAAGTATATGCAATTAAATAAGTTATATTAATAATTTCATATTCTATTTCTCTATCTTTTATTATAAAATTTATCGTATAATTCATTTTTCTGATGACATTTATCCTTTTTTGAATTGCATGAACATTTTTTACCTAAAATTTTAGTATTTTAACAGTCATTAACATGCTCGCCAATTTGTATCAATATGAATCTCTTTATGCTTAACTAAGAACAAACGTCAGAAAATAATAATTCAAAAAATAAAAAGTAATACATATTCTATACTAGAAATTAGAATCTCTAATTCGAAAATGTCTAACCATAAAATGATATTTGCATTTGTGTATGTACTCTACTGTAAAAAGCAATCCCTACATGTATGCAATCTAGAGACTAGGAGAATAACTTTGTCTCTTATCAAGAATCAACCAAACAGTTAAAATTCCTCTTGGCATAAAGATCTATTGAACAATCAATAACACAGTTAGCAGAAAACAAAATGCAATGCACCTCTAATACCGGGAGGTTTTCCGCATTTTCACAGACCTATATCCCAAACCAAAAAGAAACATCTATGAAAAGAGTGCCTAAACAATTCTGTCAAAATATGTGCTGTACAATTAACTATTGCAAATACGAACTATAATTGTTCTTCTTTTACCAAAAGATACTAAAAACACAAAAACCTTCAATGCAACTCGCAAGCATGGTCCAAAATGTCAGTTTGAGCACCATGATTGAATACCTGGATCAGATAAGTATAGGCGATATTGTATACTATTTCCAGCAAAGAAGCAAATTACGTTTTGTATAAGTAATCAATCGAAAGGCTACTGAAGCAGGAGACAACTTCCCTGCAGAAAAAATGACAAAAAGTGAGCACACATGTGACACCTCTAAAATAATTCAAGTCACAAGTACATTACCACTACAAGATATCATAATGCTATGAACAAAATCAAAGATTTCTTAAAAACAGGAATATAAAACATTACTCACCCAGATCAACATGATTTCACGTGAACTTCAATAATATCATCGTCTTCCATTCCAAGGCTAGCAGGGGTTTCGGACGAACTTATTTTATCACCATCAAAGGACAATACTATTTGTTTCTGGTCACACTTGATTTTATCAGCATATGTTTTGATAATCCTTTCAAACTTGTCATCCTAGAGACAGTTAAAAGATGAGTGTAAGGATTGAAGCTAAACTCTGTTATGAAAATATGTCCACTGGCCTATAAATGAAAAGCAGCTTTTGAAAAAAATTCAGAAACCCAACTGTTGTATACCAACAATTACAACTAGATTTTACCTGAAAAATAAAACTATCAATATCACAAAATATAACAGTCTACTGACACATGGTAGCTGAATTGGATACAAATCCAATCGTTAAATGAACCGTTCGTTATCAATAGTACGACATAGATGTAAGAGCAATTTAACAAAAATGAAACATATAAAAATCAACACATATAATAGTGATGTTAAATAGCTAACAAAATGACATATAAGTTCCAAAATAATTTTATTTTAGTTTCCAAAATATCATATGATTAGAAGATATTTTAATTTTGAACATAAAAATTTATTATAATGAATCTAGATTTTACTTTTTTTTTTATTTTTTATTCAGATTAAAATACATTAGAAAGTCCATTATGAATGAAAGGCCCAAGCTTTCTTCCTGCGCCTCCATATTTTCTAAAATTTTGATTTAACCCTTTTCTACTTTTAAGCGGTATAGAATAGTAAAAATATCATTTTGAAATATATTCTTTTTCAGAATGTGTTATACGGAATTATGTAAATGTTTATTTTACAGAATTCAGAAATTATGCATGGCTTTTACTATCCCATATTGATTATTCTCGAATACACAATCCAAAATATATTTTGCACTATTTCAGATTTTTCATTTGGAACACTCCTCACCCTCCTATATTTGCTATCCATAGTGAGTAAATACAGAAATTGTTTAATACTGACGAGATAGCCTTTTTTGAGATGTGTCAAGAATTTCAAAAGAGTAATTTTGTACATCAAATATAATTATAGGGTGGAGGAAGAAAAGAAAAGAGTATAGGAAGAATTTCCTAATGATCCAATAGATAACTTATGGCCCAAAGTCAAAAATCATAACTCGGTGGTGTTTGTCTAGGAACTAAGACATAGAAACTCCTAAAGTAAGGGAAAAAAACATAGTACTTTGTTTTAACCTACGGTTGTTGGTCAACCCCCTCTAGCAGCAAATGCAGGTTAAGTGGAACAGAGGCTGTAGATCTGCAGTGCAACACGATTTGCCTGCTCTGGTAGCCTTTTCCTCGCAATTTTGGTTGCGAAAATTATTACTCCAGCCACGATGGCTGGGTACAATGCGGATGGCTTTTGGACAATAAGATGTCACAACCCACCGCAGGAGAATCGCACGATCTCAGTGGAAGGGTAATTGACATGATCCTTTCCTATTTGCATGATTCATCACATGCAATTCAGACACAAAATAGATACAACCCACACATAGTTTCGCCAAGCTGAAGAATCTTATGTGAATCATAAGATAACGATAGTCATGCATTGACAACATAAAGTATATCTGCCGAAGGAATTATATACCGTAAACATTCGAATCTGCTTTGTTCCATCCTTGTCTTGAACAGAAATGACAATCTTTGGTCTTTCAGAATGATCTGGACTTTTCTCACCTACACCCGAAGACTGCAATGAATCATTAATTTCGAATTTAGAAGACTCTTCAACATCTTTTAACAATTGTTTTGCTGTTTCGGTAAATGAGGCAAGTTCCTGCTTCTTTAATCTACACGCATAAATAACACCCGATTAGAAACTGCAAAAAAACGGGTAGGTGCTGGGAGTAATTATATGGGAAATTAAACCATTCTCTTCATCAATGCATATCTTTTCTATGTAATGTTGACATGTGGAGCAACGCAAAAGGCAAATGTAGCAACAGATGAAACCACAGAAGATTAACACACAGAAAATGATAGGTATACAGAAAGTAAATGAAAACTGTGTGAGCCATTCCATTTTATCATTGCATTTTGTGGTTTGAGTGACCTATTTAAATTTTTTCAAGAACATAAAAAAGGCTAACACCCACCCTGCAATAGACTACAGATGTATGCATTATTCTTATCCTATAATATCACTGTTCGAGCAACCATTTCCATCTCAGAATAATAATGACAACATAATTTCAAGCGGGGTGTAAAAAAAGAGGCAATAGCAAGCAGCTAAGGTTTGGCATTTGAAAATTCCTAAGAGTGAAATGTACACAACCTCAATTTTTTCAAAGTTGAATCCTCATCAATCGACTTCTGCGCATTACTAGCACTCTTTGGTGGAGGGGGTAACCAATCATCATCTTGATCCTCAACATCTACCCCTGTGACTCCTTTCTCATCAGGCTTCTTCACATTCTCAGCCTAAAACCCAACAGTTTCAACAGTTACAAAAGCAAAACCAATAATCAGAGCACAAAAACATAAAAATCAGAGCCTAAAATAATCCTTACAGTCTCAGAAGTCTTCCTCTTCCTAGTATCAACGCAAATCACAGCATCGTCATCATCAAAATCATCTGCGACCGTCACAGTCAGACATTCAAATTCAAACACAAACTCCCGTGTGGAGTACCAATAAAAAAGCAGAAACAGTAATCTAGTAAAATGTAGGGTTTGAAATCGTCTAAATTTTTACAATAAAAAAAACGCACCATCGATGGTCATGGGGTTCACAGGCTGAACCCGGCTGTAGTCAAACAATGGTTCCAATTCTTCGATTTCATCCTGCAAAATAACGAGCAAAATGAGATGGCGATTACGAGAGAAACCCTAACTACAAGTTGAGTAAGAGAAAGAGAGTTTCACCATCGTCGTTGAACTGTGTCGTTTGGTGTCTCTGGATGTTGGCATTTTGTATTGTGTTATATTTCACAACAGAACTGCATAGGATGGACGTTCTAGATCATGTTTTGTTATGAAATAGATGAAATTTAAAGGTGGGGATTGTTTGCAGTTTGTGGAATCTGTAGGCAATCCCGTCTCCTGTTTCACTGTCCTGCTTCAAACATTAAATTCTTTGTGACTTCATTATTTTCAAACCACATCAGACAAATATTAAATCTTTTATATTCTTATTTTACTAATTTATTTCTCTAATTATATTTTAATATATATATATATATATATAATATTATAAATATCAATTTAACTTAAATTATTATATTTTAAGTTGATTATCTTAAAACACATCTTTTGGTTTCTCCCTTAAAAAAACACAAATAAATAAAAAAAATTGAGTCATGTTTGTACTTTTTTAAATATTTATATGAAATCAGTTATCGAAACTTACATACCTTTTAAATTAATATATATATATATATATATATAATATTTAATTGTCTTCTTTACATGAAAATCATGAAAATTATGTGAAAATAAGAAAAAAAAGTTCGTGGTACTTTTTTTAATTATTTTTTCTTTGCCCATCAAATTCCTTCAAACAAACTTTTAAAAATAAGTATTTCATAATTTTATATGTAATTCACATATTAATAATATATATAATTTAATATATAAATTATTGACATTATTGTTATTAACTAAGAGTAATTTGAGCAAATTTTTCTTGTTTAAATAATATTATTTTCTAAACTTGATAAAATTTTTATTACTTAAACAATTGTATATAATTTGATTAAGATAATTTGAAATAATAAAATTAATTTCTTCTCTTCTTTACTTAAACATTGAGTGTATCTACACGCTCAAACGATATATTTATCGTATCATCTATAACAACACTTAAGCAACTATACATTTACTTGAGTGTAAACGTGTTCGAAAAAATCATGTCACTAAAACTAGCAACCATATTATCATTTAAGTATTATATTGTTCAAATGAAGAAAAAATATCTCAACCTCTTTCACTTAAGTATCTAATTATTCTTTGAGTTATACACATAATTACTTGAGTTATACACATAATTATTAGTTTACTAGATAAATAAAAACATATTAATTACGTTTATTTATAAATTATAAATGTATATAATTTATTAAAGTGATAATGATCACTGCCTTATAGTATAAAATATTAAAATATTATTAATTATGTGTGCTTAGACAACAATTTATTATACTTGTAACTATAATACATATTTACTACAAATTGTCAAAACAATATTAATGTATTACTTCATGATCACTCATGTAAATATTTTAAGTAATAATTATTGTATTATGAGTGTGTCTATTAAGGTCAATAAGATAGTTTGCAGTTTATTTGAATAATTTATAAGTAGTTTGACTAAGAAAAAAATGTTTAATAATAATATTAAAGTAGATTATTTTAACAACTTCCAATAAGTTACTTAAGTTAGTTTTAAATTTATAACTTCTAGTTTATTTAATTACTATATTTTATATTTTAATTCATTTATTTATTATTTTTAATTTCATTTTACGTACTATTATATATTTAAATTTTATATACACAATTAATTATTTCACATTATTTTTTGGATTACTTATAAATATTTATTAAGGTAATAAAGATATTATATTTTGAAAATTGAAGATAAAAATGATTTTTAACAAATATTTTTTTTTTGTGGGTTAAATGTTTGTGAAATTTGGAGACATAAATTTTTCATAGTGTGGTGATGGTTAGTGGCTGACGATTGCAGTTGTGATTTTGTTACTTTTTTTGTTGTGCCGTTGGTTGGCTTGACGTTCAGTTTCGTGCTGAAAGTTGTTTAGATTTCTAACTTCTGTAATTCTTAACTTTTGTTCTTAGTTCTTTTGGTAATTTATTAAATTATACTCACATGTTTTTAATTGGATTGTATAATCTAGGGTCTATTTTTAAAAAACATGAACATATTTAATTTAAAAACATATATTGATACTTTTATTCAACACTAATAAGGTTTTTTATAATATTCTAAATTATTATTTAAGAGAATATAAAGAATTTTAAAATTATATGACAAATAACTATTAAAATATACTGTTATTTTTTCTAATCACTAATAAAGTTTTTGTAGGATTCTAAAATATTATTTAAAGTTATTTATTCTTTTATCATTACTAAATTCAAGTCATTAAAAGAAAATAAAAAAATTAATTTCAAATTTAGTCATTGAAAGAACATAAAAAAATAATTCTGAGCAAACTTTTTTTTTATATTAATTTCCGTTGATATTGTATTTAATTTTTTTTAACATCAACTCTTATGACTAATTAATAATGCTTTTTTCACAAATAAACAACACCTTTATACTTTTAATATTTCATTAACTAATGAACTTTTCATAATATAAAAACTATTTTTCTCCACATTTTCTAAACTCACCATTATTTTATGGCCATTACACAAATCTTTATTCAGGTATTAATAGGACTTCAATTTACTGTTTTTTTCTTGTGGATATTTTATGCAGGTTTTTTAAATTAAGTGTGTGATTTTCTTGATAATTTATTAAATTTATCATATTGTAAAAATAGTTAATATTGTTAAATGTTTAAAATTCAGGTCCACATCAAAAACCGTCTAAGATACTATAATGAAGTACACATTTTTAGATAGAGATATGATAATTTAATATCAACCATTTTGTTTTTCTTTTTCACAATTATAAAAATTATCCTTTTAATTATCATATTATCCTTAAAGAGAAAATTGTGAAATGGTTATTTGATTTTCAAAAAATCATTTTCTTTTTATAATTTCGTTTTATTATCAAAGGGACTGAACCGACAGCTATTGCACAGAGTAGAATGTTTCACTTTAACGCAAAAATTTCTAAAGATATTGAAATGCTTGACTTTTTTTCACATAAAACCAAATTTCTCAATAAAGATATCAATTCAACAAAACTTTTTTAAATAAATTAAATTTTCCACAATATAAGTAGGGAAAAGTAGTGTTGTTAAATAGAACTATTAATTATTTTCCAAAAAGAATAATACTAGAGCTATACAAAAACAAAAAGCAGCATAACAAACGACATTTCTTTTTTGGAAATGTGAAAAATGATTCCTAAAATTATGCTCTTAAATTTATTCAGTCACATTACTTGTAATAGAAGTTTACTACTATATGTAGAATGTGAACTACCTGGTTTTTTTTTTTCTTTTTTAATGTAACGTCTATGGATAATTGTCATTTGCATGTAATTAACCTCTTTGATTGAACATTCTAGAATATAACTTTAATTAATTTTTTATTAAAAGATTTTATTTTATTAATTATATAAAATTTTTATATTTTTCAACTAAATATATATCATCTTTTGCTAGTTTGGATAATACAATTGTTATTTTGTATTATCATTTTTTATCTGTTTTCATATGAAAAATAAAAATAGTTTAATTAAGTTATAAACTTTTCAAAAATTTAATTATTTTTAATTAAATTTTATTAAAATATTATATTTTATTAAGTGTTTAAAATTTTGATATTTTTAATTAAATATAATAAAGATACTGATCTGTGTCTTTAGATATTTGATTTGATTTATTTTAATATGTAACTTATGAAATGAAATGATGTTATTTTTATAAAAATAATTAAGATTCTAAAATTTTATTTATTTTTATCATCTAATTTGTGATGTGATACTTGAAACTGCAAAATCAAAGGGTTAAATTATTTCAATTGACTATTAAAAGTTATAAAAGTATTAAATACAATAAGCTTTTAATTAAAAACATTTAAATTTGTGAAAGTTTTAAATACATAATAAAATGATTTTTTAATTAAAAATAACATAATTACGTTTATTTCAGAAAAGGACAAAAGGTCGGTAATAAAAAAAAATACCTTATATATGTTCCAATTTATTATACCTCAGTTGACACTTGTCCTCTTACTCTATATAACCTACTCAAGCTCCTTAGTTCTGCAGAATCCACAGACACTTCAAAGTTCTTCCTCTGTGCTTTAATCCTTCAATTGCCTCATTCGTCTGTTCAGTTCCTACTCGTTCTGAAAATGGTAGATGAGTCAATTCCACTGATAACATATGTTCCTAGCTTTGCAAGAGGTTTTAGTATTCTGCTAGTACATGATGACAAAATGTCGCGTTCCTACCTATCATCAATTCTTCGGCTATATTCTTTCAAAGGTATACTTTGAATTTTCTCTCAATTCTCTATGTCACTTTCATTTCCTTGTTTGTAGACTCTAAATCTTTGGTATACCCTTTTTGTGTTTATGTCCTACACGAAATCTGGTGTTTGTACTCATTCATGTGTGTGTGTGCCAATTATCACTGGATACAAAAAATGTAGACTTTCACTGAATTTTTTGCTGATAAACTCAGACAGATCCAGCCTTTAGGATCCAATGATTTAAGCCAACTGCAAAATGAAAAATTAATAAGTTCAAAATGGTTATGGAATGATGACATAGGTGATAGAGTAACACTTTAACCAGTCTTTTTCAGGTTAGTTTTATTTTTTTATTTTTTGATGAATAGTTAAAAAAGTGATACTATCTGGTGCTGTATCTCACTTAGTTTATTGTTTATTCTGTACACTCTTATCTAAAAAGTATATGCTAAAAGTTAGCAAGGGAAACTTTTTCATACCCAGTTTTGTGTTCAAACAACACGTTTTCTAGCAAGGCCTTGAATTTCACGTGCCCTCGCCTGTGAAATTCGTCAAAGCCCTTGACGATTTACCAGTTCTTACTAGATCTAACATGCAATCTTTGCTTTGAATTATGCTTCTGAGAATGGGGATCTTTTTTTGCTCATAGCATCTCTCCAAAGTTAATGTTTCAAGATATTTTCACTTTCTATATCTATCTCTTCATTTTAATGCTAAACGACATGCATTCACTCTATAACTGGTTCTGCATGACTTCATAGTTTTATCTTGATAAATTTGAGACTTTTCTCTATAAGGGTTTATAAGAATTGAATTTGGTGTGATTTATTTTGGTTGATCTGCACAACAAATAGCTCTGGTAACTGTTTGGTTTTTCAGTTACTGCTACAAATAGTGCATCCGCGGCTGCATCCATGGTTTGCTGTCAAGAAGGCGTGTTCAAACTGATCATGGCTAAAACTCATATGCCTGACATGGACATCTTTTCTTTTCTCGATGCGTTACATGAAAAACACATTCCTATCATCTGTAAGTTCCAGTTCAGATCTTTCAGTTCACTTAGTTTTCTCCAAGATTTCACTCTCATTTGACTGATATGCTAATGCATGGTTTTGTATCATGTACAGTCATCAACTCTGGAGTATTTGATGAAGTAAATAGGAAAGCTTTAGCTACAGGATTGTGTTATTTCCTTCAGGAGCCAATCAGTGCCAGTGATCTTAAATATCTATGGCAACTTGTGTATCACTCAAGAGCCTATTCAGCTCAAAATGCAGGCTTTCAGAGCATGGTGCCCCATGTAAAGGGATTACAGAATACCCAGATGAAACAGGTACATATAATAAAGTTACAGGGTTGTCTCAATAGCACTGCATGCCATATAAGCATCCTAAATTCCTTGGGGTAAAGAGAAAAGAGGAAAATAAAGTGGATAAAATCAGAAAAGATAAATTCAAATAAATAAAAAATAAAGGTAAAGTTGAAGAACTTTTGTTAAAGAAAAATAAAGAGAGTTAATGAAAAGTTAAGTAAAAAATATAACAAGAAATGTTAAACTCTCGACTTATTTCACACTTTCATATAACCAAATTTGGCAAAGATTTGTATTAATAATACTAATAGTGTGCTCATTAAAATTGGGTGTTTAGTTTGATGTTTAGAGTTTTAAATTTACGATAAGATAAAATGAAAGTTATTTAAAATCGGGGATCCATAATTATTTTGATTTTATTGCGAAATTAAATTTACATGGTTGAAGAAAATCTACATCTCCAAATTTTAGGATGTGTGATGATTTTATAACATTTATATATATCACATTAAAACTTGTTATTTATCTATATGTCTTCTATATATAAATCCTAGCACATGCATTAATATCTATCGTACTCATATTTTTCTCAACTTTTGTCTCTGGGTATCATGAAGTATTTTCCTTCTCAAGTACTTACCTTGTGAACAGTTAACAAACACCCAATGCCAGGTCCTTGGAGCAAAAGAAGGAAGAAACGATGAGCAAAAAGGAAAGAGAACCCTTTGTGACAACACAATGGCAACCGCAGAGTGCATGGGTGACAAAGCATACGGAAAAGGAAACCGTGATGACTATGTGGGCAAGCGAAAAGAAAAGAGACATGTTGTTCGTGAAAAGCCAGATTCATTGGGATCAGCCAAGATGAACAACTCTAACAACCCCGATGAAGATTCCATAACGTATCAGTCCAAAAAGCGTTTGAGTGTTTGGACTCCTGAGTTGCATCAAAAGTTTATTAAAGCAGTGCAAGAATTAGGAGAGAACAGTACTGTTTCTTTTTTGCTAAATTCATTCACCCTTTTCTTTTCTTCTTGATTCCCTATCAGTAATGGATTCAAGCTTCGTTCCTGATAAGATGATTAGTAGTTATTAATTTCAATGCCTGTGTTTCACTTCCGCTTTTTGTTTTCAGTTGCTCGTCCAAAACAGATATTAGGTCGGATCGGTGTGCCCAACCTCACTGTTCGCCAGGTTGCAAGTCATCTTCAGGTTATTTTCTTCACCAACATTCTTCTTATGTTGCACATATTAACGTTTAAAATTCTTCATAGGAAGTTAACCCTAATACGCATCAATCTATGCTTTTAAAGTTATTAGGGCTTGCTACAAGTTACTGTTGAGTTATTTGGAATTTACTTAACCTGCTATAAATAGAATTGCATATTTCTGCTTTCCTATGAGAATCTACTGTAAGTTTTATGCATGTTTTGTTTAGTAAATGATACTTACTATTACTATTAGTAGTTTAAAGGGAACATCAATGCATAAAATAAGCCGAAAGAAGCTACCATGATGTCATAACTTTGTTCTCTTTTTCCATAACTATACATAGCTGCATTCATGAACGGGAATAGCCACCATGCATGTTATTGTTTAGCTTTTTTCTTCACCAACATTCTTCTTACACAGAAATACAGAATACGGTTGAGATGTGAAGAGAACTTTCGCAATTCTAAGTTGCCTAAAGTAAGAACATCATTATCCTCAAGACACAAAGCCAACAACTCTCCCTCATCTGAAGGGTCCACCTTTGAAACAGAAGGTAATTATTATAATTTCTCTCTTTGTTTTTTCACTGATCATACCAGCATTTCGTTTGCAATTAATTCGTTACTTTAGAATATAAAAAGAGCATTTGATCCAGGTCTCGCAGCACCAAATGTTTTCTTGAATGTGAACCATAATCAAGATCAGATTCCAGAGAACAGCGTGGGAGTGGAATTCCCAGCTACTTGGGAGTCACACCCAATGCCAGATGCTTCAGTGGATTTAAACATGCCGGGAAATGAGATCTATGATTTCGTAAAAACGTTTCTGGAAGACTCTGACTGTTTTAATTTGTATAAATACGAAACAAATCCTGCTGCTGTTGATCAATGCACTGAGATGCTAAGAGAAGTTCTAGAAGGAAGGGGTTGATATGAACAACACCAACCAGGTCAAAGGTTTGCCACTTTATCATGTACATATACTTCATATAATATAAGAACTATGTCATACTTCAGAAAGAAACACAATTATTCACATATTTTTCCTGTTCTGTGTATTTGCTTGCAGATTGACTGAACTTTCAAATGGAAGCATATTTGGAGCAAAATGAGAAACTTTCTGTTATGTAGCAAGTCTGTTAATTAGCAGCATCTACATGGCCATTGCTTAACTCTAAGTTTGAGCATACATGAAAACCTATTTCCTTTTCTTTTCCAGTAGTAGACATTATCCTATGCGTGCTTCGTATAGTATATACTTATATATATTCTAAGCATATGAATAGTGTTTGTCTTTCTCCTTCTCGGGAGAAAGCATGAACAAATAATCTTTGTGACCGAATATACATATGCAAACATAGGCTTATGCTGATAATTTATTAAATTATATATATATACATATATATTTCCCTTTGACAGACAAAATTTATGTGATTGTGTAGTGAAATTTTATGTTATTTACTGCTATCTGTGGTGGAACTAACACCATCAAAGAAAAATTTTAAATGATAAACGGTTTTATTGCGATGCAACAATTAATGGCCTTTCACTGGATTCTACGGTATTGAAAGAATGTCACCAAACATTCGTTTTTTAAAATGCTACTACTTAGAGGAAAGAACAAGGTACATATTCCCTCACCCAAAAAATCCTAGGTGAAATCTTCGAGAAAATTATTATACTTTGGTACATACGATCAGTGATATTTTTATTCACACTACGTCTAATTTAATATGTTTATTTTGTACAATATATACAATATATATATATACTATATATATATATATATATATATATATATATATATATATATATATATATATATATATAATGATACAACCCATTTAAATTTGTACGTCTCCAATATTTTTTTTATATACAAGTAGCTAGGTTTACAACTCAAAAATACTAAAAAACAAAATATTCTCCTAGTCTTGTTTGACTTTTTGCTAGCACCTATAGCATATATATCAATCAGTTAAAACATCTTATATTAGGTATTATTATAATAAATTATACTTAAGTTACTTTTATCTAAGATTATAGTTTTTTTAAGTATATCTCAATTATTTAAAATAATTTGTTACATTTCATGTGTTGAACACGTGTCACTATCTATTATAACTATATTGAAAATCATATGTAAGAGTAATTGGTAGTACTTATTTTATAATAATATGATATAAAATCCTTCTCAACTTCAATTACTAAAGAGTTAGTAATTTGTATCATTTCATAAATTTTATTAGGTTCATACAAAAATATTTCATAAATCTCAATAAATTATAATAAAAATTAGATAAAGTAGTAACTTTTATCTTAATCATATTATTAATATTTCAATCTCAAATAGAATTATTTGAGTCATCATATATGAAATATTATATATTATAATGTTGATGAGATTTTATTTCATAAAACATTTTGATTAATTGAAAGAAACATATGTTTTTAAACTATCCTTATCTTATTCTAAAACAGTGTAATCTTTTTTTAAAACATCCTTTATTTGGCATAAACGAAATGTTGTGGGTTTAATACAGAAAATATTTTATTTTTAAAATATATCATTCTCATATGAATTTTTTTTAATATTTTAATCTATGTTTTCAACAAAATTGTTGATACTGAGTGATGAAAATTTAATTTTTTAAATTAAAAAAATACGTGATAAAAATATAATAGATTATTTAGAGAATATTTGAAATCACTTAAATTATTATTTCAGCTGTTTAGTTGAAAGTTTATATTTAAAAATTATTAACGATAATTTTCTGAAATTTATTAATTTTTTTAAAGAATGATATATTATTACTGTAATATAATTTTTTTATATAATTTATTTAGTTTTATGTTATTTCAAAAATCAATATAAATATAATAATTAAACAAATGAATTGTTTTATGTCGGTATTGTGATCTAACATCAATATAAACCATCTATAAATGTAGAAAAAAATATTTTTATATGACAAAAGGAATCGATATAAAAAATATTATTTTTACGTCAATCAAACTTTCAAGTAATGCAGAAATAAATACAGAATCTTTTTTAGATAAACTAAGATAAAAACAAACATAAAAAGTACATTCCAGCATACTTAGATTACTATTCAAGTAGTTACAGCAAAATGCTTTATAAAGGCCATTTTGAATATTAACCAAAATGCTTTAGAAAAACCTACAATTACAATATAGTTTAATTATTATTGATTAACATTATCACATAAAATTTGCTAATATTATTGACTAAAGTTAATTTTTTATACCAATATATCATGATTTCGATATAATCCTTATGATTACTTATGTTTAAAAAAGTTTATTGTTATAAAAGAAAATGAATGACCAAACCCTAATAATAAGTTGTCAAATGTAATCTAGTGAGATTATTCCATTTCAACAGTTAATTTTAAACTCAAATCATAAGTTTATAATTACATTAAATATTCAAACAATATGTTCTATAATTTCACCTAACTCGAACAAAATTATTTCTGGTAAAGTATCCATATGGTTTGTATTGAAAATTTCATATTTAACTCTCAAAAAAATTAATGATACGTCAGTTTTTAAAAATTATATAAAATTTGGCATATATATATATATATATAGAGATGTAAAAGTTAATTCTAATTGTTAGAAATTATAATTAATCTCGCAAATACAATCAATGTTTATGTTTTAAAAATTAAAATGAACGCGTTATATTATTAAAGTCTACTTTATAATCCATAGAAAGACGGATTTGAAAATCAATTACTCAACAATCTTTCTTCCAAATAGACTGAATCAATCTAAATTAGCTCGACTTGTTGATTGCTTCACTTCTGACTCCAGCCTCTCAAAATCACAGGTTAATTGGTTTGGTACGATGGACTCAAAGTTTAGATGAACTCCAAACAAGGATTCAAATAATAATAATAATGCAAACGAGTTCAATTAGCTATATTATATAACACTTCAGTTTTATATATTGGTTATAGGGCCTTTAAACCAATAGCGACCACTGATTAACCAGGAAGAAACTACAAGAATAAGCAAACATCCAACAGCCACAGGGGTGTAGTTAAGTGTCTCCATGGTTATTGGGTAAGAAACAGGCAATGAGAAGAGTATAGAAATGAAGAGCACCCAAAGAACAGCCACCCAGCGCACAATGACTCCATAACGGCCTAAGTTGAAAGGCCCAGGGACAAAATCCTTCTGTGCCAAGGTCACCCTAAAGAATATAGGTAAGGCATAAGCAATATAGAGGCCAATCGTTGCAATGGATACCATGGCCTCAAATGCCACTATGCTTCCAAGAGACTGCAAACATTTACATTTCACTCATATGGTCAAACATCTTATTCCACTTTTCAACAAATCAGAAAACCTTAATTTTCAGCTTATTATAAATGAAAGCTTATGATATATCACATACCGTTAAGGCCATGCAAAATGATATTGAAACGGAAAGCCAAACTGCATTGATGGGAACCTCCTGCTTGTTAACTTTGTGCCACAATGATGACAATGGCAGGGCCCCATCTCTAGAGAAAGCATAAACCATCCTGAATGAACAAGTTTTGAGCATCATATTATATTCATCACTAAGTAGAGAAATTAAGTCTTGGTGCTGGCACGTTTTACCTTGAATTGCTTGTAACGGAACTCATACCACAGAAAAATATGGCAACAGCAACAATTACTAAGCAAATAATACCCCCAGTTCCATGGCCATATCTTTTCTTGAATACTAGATAGAACACTTCAGCAATAGCATACCCTCCAGCGTCATTATCTTCACTCAAAAGGTAATGAATGTCGGTGACTGCAAAGGTAATGCCTAGTATGTAACACCACCCAACTATAACGGATATCCCAACAGCACTGACAATTCCTTTTGGTCCATTTATGTCAGCCTCCCTGGTTTCCTCTGTCTGCATATAGAAGTTACAGTAATCAATGAGTCTTGGTGAGATGGTGTTCACAAAATTATTTTTGGTTAGAATCGATCTTGAAGAAGTGGTGTGATTTATGTTAGAGTTTTTTAGCTTTAATTATGAAATTAAGTTAGCGGAAATCCCAGTATAATTTTTTCTTAACAGGAGTTATTTGCAAATGTATAATCCCGACACATTGTGCAGTAACTGCGGTTTCATTTTTCTTGTACTTATATCTTGCAATGCAGATCAATTACTTGTACGATAATATGCTAAAACCTTAAGAGTCTTGATTCATCCGCAAATATATGATCACGGGAGTAATTAAAACAGGCTTGCGGAGCAATGCAAATTGCCCTGCCAGTCAAGCTTTGAAAACAAGAGCTCGCAGAGATCAAGAGTGCATAAAACACTTTTTTGGAGTTCAAGATTGCAGTGAAAACATAAAATCAAAATAGACAATATTTTAAAATCCAACTTGATATAGAAACAAAAAATCAAAAAATAGACAAGAAACTCTATAAAGCTTTTCGAGAAAAAGGAAGGAAAAGAGTGGAAAAGATATACCATATAAGCTGATGCATCATATCCAGTTAGGGTATACTGACTCATTAGAAGTCCCAAGAGAAATATGTAGGGCTTGCTGCTGATTCCATCCCCATTTTCAGTATTGAAATGAGTGAAAACAAACTTTGCACTAGCCCTTTCCGTTGCAACACATGGAATACCAATCATAAGCACAAAAACACCTAAAATTTTCAATTTCAATTAAAACTTCAAAAATGTTGCCATGGAGAACTGAATGCAGAAAACATTCATACAGGAGATTTCTTCATACATACTACATTCCAAATAGCTGCCAGCTGTCCCAAGAATGATAACAACGAGATAGGAAGGTTGTTTATCAGACCGTGTAGGAGCAAAATCATTCCATGGAAAGCAATAACTACGTATTTAGAAGCCTCATATCCGCCACCATTTTTCCCACCAGTACTAAGGAGAATAATAACTTTAATCAGTTGTGCAAGTGAAAAATCTACACTTGTTGTCACTGCCCACTGCAAATGAAAAAAGAAACCAAAGTTGGAGCATCAGATGGATTAATGGAAATCTACATCCCACACAAGTCCTTGCAGTGAAAAGTGAAGGATGTGTAATTTGTGCCTTCTTAAGAATACCTGACCAACAATATTGAACCTGCAAAAACAGATAAACCATCCAACACACATCAGAGAAACAACCATGGTAAAGCAAATATGGCATAGTCTCTTGTTATTAGACTTCACAAACTGATTAAGCAATAAACTTAATTTCAAGCTATATGGCGTTAAGGAGAGGTAACAAATCAGGCAATTGTGGTCAATTTATCAGATTAAGAGCACTAAATTTTCAAAAACCTGGTGGAACATTTTACATGGTAAGTTAGAGAAGTAATAAAAAAGCGAACAAATTACGCATCATATCATTAATTATAAGTTATAACGGCCAATTTTGGACTGGATTTAAAATAATTTCCATCTTCTTGTTGATTATGATTTATTTATGAAATATAATCTAAATTTTTGTTCAAAAGTTCAGTGCATGTTCCTTATTGATGTGGTCTTTGGTTCACCAATCATACTGAAATATAAATATAACAGGAAAATCACTAGCGGAAAATCTTGAGAAACAAAGAGAATGGGAAGAATTAAGAATTTTTGACTTTTTATGACAGACTTAATTATCAAAAATATCAATATTTGGTAGAATGACATATATGGGTGAATATTAGTATATTACAAGCCTCAAAAGTATCTTCTCTGTTCTGAAAGATCAAATTAGTATTCTTCTTGGGCTTGTTATGCCGTAAATAAAACTTCTATCAACCTATTTCCCTCCTGCAAACCTCAAAAACCTGCTCATTAAATTACAAAACATGAATTTGCTCGAAGTTCAGACATTTTAGTTTATAAGTGTAACGAAGTAGCGGCAGAAGAGACAAAGGGTGCGGAAATTCACGACAGACACGTGACACATGATCCAAATGCTGTGTGTGTGAGGAAAAGCGCATGGTCCAAAAATAATCAACCTATTGCTCAACAATCTTGGTGCCAATTCTTCCAGCACCTCTATATTTTTCTCCTATACCTCGTTCTTAGAAAAATATCAAAAAGTACTTTTCTAAAATTTTTTATTTTAAAATGTAAAATTTTAAAAAAATATATTCTGAATTATATAATTTCAAATATAAAAATTTTATTATATTTCAGATTATATAATTTAAAATATAATTTTTATATTTTATTCTGTATTTTATGTTTTAAAATATAAAAGTTATATTATATTATGAATTGTATAATCTTAAACATAATACGAAAATTGTATTTTAAATTAAATTTTATTTTGAAAATAATACAATTTTTGTATTATATTTCAGATTTTGTTACAATCGTCTCTTCTCTTTTCTCTATGCGATATTTCCGTCTTTATACATACATTTTTGTACCTGATCTTCAGTGTTATTATTTTTAGTGGCATAAATTTCACTCACAATGCATCCATCAACCTAAAGTCATAATTTCCTTTTCTCAATTTATTAAATGAGTAAATTAAAAAAGACTTCATTTCCAAATTTTCCACATAAAAGTAAGTTAGAGTCAGGCTAAAGTAGGTTTGACTAACCACAATACTAATAAGTTCGTAAAGTATTCTAAATTATATAGTCATTCCTTTAAGATTAATTGCATATTAATCTTAACACTCTAATAGACACACATAATAATTAATAAAGATAGAACATGTATTCCATTACCTTAACCAAAAACCAAGAACGAAGTTCATACAAAATTAACAAACATTAAATTTTTGTATTAATACTATAACTTTTCTTTTATTGTACTAAAAAGGAAATATGTTAATACTTGTTATATCAAACTAGTTATTTATCCATTAATTTTTTATTATTTTTGCAACTTAATTGAAAGGATAAGGTGTAATCCAACTTGTCCAATTGAGGTAAGATTGTATCTTCCTCTACCTCCATAATTTCTTCCTCCACCTTTATAGAAAATGTAAATGTCTTTAAATATGATAAATGACCTAATTATCCTTACTCATATCATCTTTCACCTTCCTACTTCTGTAGGGCTACTATTAATATTATTGTCATGGCTAAGGGTATTGTCTGCATGCATCTCCCTTAATTGCCATTATTGAACACTGCTCCCATTGAATGTAAGTATCCTGATTTAGGTGGTTGGTAGGATGACTTTTGGTGGATCTGGACACTGTTCCAGATTAAAATGTAGAAAATTATTGGATTGTAAAATAAATTTTTTTTCATTAAAGTTATAATTCCGGATTGTAGAATCTGCAATATAAATTCAACCCACACACCTCTCCTTGCATAAGGGTAAGGGTATTGAAGTCTTTTTCATGAGTTATTTTGGAAATATAAAATTTAATGAAGGTGCTAGAAGAAGCTATGAAGGTGGAGGAAGAAGTCTTGAGCCAAGCTAAGACCGTCTGATGTGGGTGGGTTTGAACTTGGCATACCTTGTCTCAATCTAAATTAATTTGACCTAATCTAAACATGGCTCTAAACATGGCTCGACGTAGGTTTGACTCCACTTAGTTTGACGTGGGTCCGACTATACTTGACTTAATACGTGTTTGACACTACTCAACCAAATAAGGGTCTTACTTGACTCGGTTTGACATAAACTTAACAAGATTTATTTCAATCTGGATCTAAATCAACTTAATCTAAGGTGTATTCAACTCGACTCAACCTGAATGGACCAAACTCAACCCAACCTAGGGTGGGTTGGATTCAATCTGAAATAGGCTAACTCAATGTTATTGGAACTCAACTTATCATCTTAATATGAGTCTAACATAAACTTGACTTAACTTAATCTTATGTAGGTCTCACTATACTCAACTTGATAATGTTGACCCGACTCTACTCAACCTCGTATAATCTCACAGAATTCAATTAAATATAAAATGTGATGACTCCGTCTAATATGAATCTAACTCGATTTAACTTAAAGTGAATTCAACTTAACTTAATCTGCTGATATATGTCCGACTCAACTTGACGATGGACATGAAATGACTTAACCCAAAATGGGCCTTTGCCTCACGTGAGCCCAATGACTCGGTCCAAGATGATTCTGGATTACTTGAGTTAAGATGAACCTATCTCTCACTGGTGAACTTTAGTCAACTCGGTGAACTTTAATCAACTCCGATTTTGACGTGGACCGACTCTACTTAACATAACATAGAGCGAATCCCTACGTGACATGACTTCCGCTCTAGTCCTACAACACTAAAATTGTATGTCCCTACGTGACTTCATCTTTGAACGAAAGCAATAAAAAAATCATTAATTTGGATAACGTTGTGTTTGTGGTACAATAAACTAACATGAAAGTTGTTGTGTCCAAATACGACATCACTTAAAAAAAAAATTGAAGTTATATATATAACACGAGTTCTTCACACCGAACCTATAAATATATTTTTTAAATACGTACCTGTTTTCAGTAATATAGGATAAAAAAAATAAACCACTCTCGTAAATTTTCCCAAAATTGCACTTTGATGCTCCTACATAAACTAAAGTTGTTAGTCACGCAAAAGACACGGTCAACTTGCTATTAACAAATTGAGCAGCGAGTAATTGGGAAAAATGAAGTTAAAAGGAGTTGAGTAGGGTACCAGCCAGTAATCCATGAAGCAAAGGGGGCCCATCTGGGCCCAGCAAGCTTGGCGCTCCAATAGTAAAGCCCACCGGAAGTGGGATAGGATGAGCAAATCTCAGCCATTGAAAGCGCCACAGTCATGGTGAAAGCAGAGGCCACGAACCAACCATACACGAAGGAAACAGGGCCACCGTAGTTCAACCCAGTGTTGTAAAGAGTAGTGACTCCGGCGAGCACCGAAATAATAGAAAACGAAAACGCAAAATTCGAAATCACCCTGTCATAACAGTTCATAGAAAATTAGCAAAAAAGTGAAAAATTGGAAAGAAGAGAGAGTAGAGAAGAGAAGTATACGATAGATCACGCTTGAGTTCTTGCTTGTAACCGAGTTCTTGAAGACGAGCATGGCCAGAATCAAGCGGAACGTATCCTTCTGCAACCGCATCAGAATGAGATGGGACTCTTCTGTTGCCTCTGCCCATTGTCACGAACCACCAAACACGGCAATGCAGGGACCAAACACAACAATGCAGGGAGAGTGTACTGCTATATATAACTTCATTTCTTTAAATACGGTCACGTTTCATATTCACAACAATATGTTTAGTTTTTTTTTTTTTGTTATCATTTTTAATATCAAATATATCATTTATCTTATTTTTTCAATCTTTTAGTTTCATGCCAATTAAATTTATTTAATATTTAATATAAAATTTAAATCACATCTAAACGATTTAATTTATACAATTAAAATTCAAAAGATCAAAATTACAAAGACGAACCAAAAGTGCAATTAGAAAAAAGGGTACCCAACTAATGTTATTTATGAAATATATTAATATGAAAAAGTGGAGGGTGTTTTAATGATTGGTACCTAATATTTGACACGTGTAAAATACTGAGAACTAGATGGGGACACTAATAACCCAAGAAAATTACTATAATTGTATGAAAAGTAATACATAAGTAACTTTTATGCATGATATATAAGTGTTAAGGAAGATTGTAATGTATGTGTTTATTTCCTATTTTTATTTTTTGGTGAATGAATGGTAGGTTCAGAATAGTTGTTGAATGAATTTTATTGCAAGCTGCTGTTCAACCGTATACACGTCAGACATCTCGCTTTCAAAATGGCAGTTTAGTTACCACAACCACATTAAGAGTTCTTTATGCAAGAGGTTTATAAATCAGTGTCACATAACTTTTTTGTGTTCATTTAAAATTGTGTTTAACTCTACTTGATAATACGGTGATTTTATTATGAAAAATTTGTTTCGTACAAGAAACACATTATACATATGTATGTATGAATCAATCTACCCATTTCCTCGCTGGAGTATTAAATAAAAAAACAACCCGCCTTTCAATATTAAATAAGAAAAACAGAAAGAAAGAGAATGAAAACGATATAAACGAGGAAATTTATGAATATATATATATATATATATCATGCATGGCTCACATTTTTGGAGATGGCGTTTAAAAATATTCAATTTACATAAACCGATGATAATATTATAGAGACTAAAGACATAAAGAAAAATAAATATCAAATAAGGATTCTAAAAAGAACCATATTGCAAATGAGTTTGGTACAAAAAAATATGTACACAGCTTCATTTTTTATATATTAGTAATTGGTCCTTTAAACCAATGACGACCACTGATAATCCAGTAAGAAACTACAAGAATAAGCAAACATCCAACAGCAACAGGGGTGTAGTTAAGCGTCTCTACGGTTATTGGGTAGGAAACAGGCAATGAGAAGAGTACGGAAATGGTCAGCACCCAAATAACAGCGACCCAGCCCACGATGACTCCGTAACGGCCCAAGTTGAAAGGCCCAGGAACGAAATGCTTTTGCGCCAATGTCACCCTAAAGAATATGGGAAAGGCATAGGCAATATAGAGACCTATGGTTGCTATGGACACCATGGCCTGAAAAGCCACTATGCTTCCAAGAGACTGCAATACATTTACATTTCACTCATATGGTCAAACATATTATTAGAAATTTGCACCTTATTAGAAACCAAATTTTGCAGCTTATTAGAAATGAAAGCTTATGATATATATGACATACCGTTAATGCCATGCAAAATGATATTGAAACGGAAAGCCAAACTGCATAGATGGGGACCTCTTGCTTGTTAACCTGGTGCCACAATGATGACAATGGCATGGCCCCATCTCTTGAGAAAGCATAAGCCATTCTGGACAATGTTTAAGCATATCATACTATATTCACATGTTAATGTAACTGTGACTACACATATTCAATCACAAACTATGGTTTTGGCACATTTACCTTGAATTGCTGGTAACTGAACTCATACCACAGAAAAATATGGCAACAGCCACAATTACTAAGCACATAATACCCCCACTTCCATTGCCATATCTTTTCTTGAATGCTAGATAAAATACTTCAGCAATGGCATACCCACCAGCATCATTATTTTCATTCAAAAGGCTAAGGATGTCGGTGACTGCAAAGGTAATGCCTAGTATGTAACCCCATCCAACAATAATGGATATCCCAACAGCGCTGATAATTCCTTTCGGTCCATTTCTATCAGCATCCTTGGTTTCCTCTGTCTGCAAATACAAGTTACAGTAAACAGAAAGTCTTAATCTAGATCACTTAGGAACTCCGATTCATCAATGGAAATCAAGAACATAAAATTTTCAAAAAGAAATTGAATTGTAAGAGAAACCTTGTACCTCCTAGTACTTAAACTGAGGTTATTAATAGAGCTCACACGAAACTAAGCTTAATAAAGGTGAGAGTACATAAGTTCTATAACATAAGCTATCAAGCATAGTGTTTAGTTAATGTAGTGCATGGTTTTTATCAAAAGGAAGAAAAAAGAGTAGAAAAAGTTCACCATATGAGCTGATGCATCAAACCCTGTCAAGGTATACTGACTCATTAGAAGTCCCAAAAGAAATATGTAAGGTTTGCTGCTGATTCCCTCCCCATTTTCAGTATTGAAGTGAGTGAAAACAAACTTGGCACTTGCTCTTTCCGTTGCAACGGATGGAATCACAATCATAAGTACAAAAACACCTAAAAGTTTGCAGTACCAATTAGAGATTCTGAAAGGGTTGCCAATGAGAATTGACTGCAGAAAATGATAAACTAAACAGGAATTTTCTTCATACCTAACACATTCCAAATAGCTGCCAGTTGTCCCAAGAATGACAACAATGAGATAGGAAGGCTGTTTATTACACCGTGTAGGAGCAAGATTCCCCCATGGAGAAGAATAACCACATATTTAGATGCCTCATATCCACCGCCATTTTTCCCACCAGTACTAAGCAGAATAATAACCTGAATCAGCTGTGCAAGTGAAAAATCTACACTTGTTGTCACTGCCCACTGAAAAAGAAAAGAAACAAAAAGTTGAAGCTTCAAATGAATTAACAGAAATCTACATCCCATACAAGTTTAGACCTTGCAGTGAAATTGAAGGATATTTAAATTATAGAATGTGCCTTCTTAAGATTACCTGGCCCACAATATTGAACCTGTAAAAACAGATAAACCATCCAGCAAGCATCAGAGAAACATATTGCAGAGTATCTTGTTATAAGACTTTACACATTGATTAAGCAATAAACTTTATTTTCAAGATATATATTAAGGCACAAAATTAGGCATCTGTAGTGAATTATGTCTGAAATTATCGAAAACCTGGTTGAACATTTTACATCATAAAATTGAGAAATAAATGAAAAATTTATGCGACATTATCATTAATTAATAACTGACTGTTTTAGGAGCGAATTTAACATAAGCTCCATCTTCTTGTTGATTATGATTAAACCTGAAATATAGTAAATGTTCGGCGCATGCAGCTGGTATACTGAAATATCCATACAACTCTAAAATCTCTACTGGAAAATATTACAACAATCACAGATTGGAATGAATAGAGAATTTGTTACTAGCTTTAATGATAGATTTACTATATAATACCAATTTTTAGTAAGTAGAAGAATGGCATGTATTCTATCCACGAAGCAGTGGTGAATACTACTGTTACAATTAATTTCCTATGTATAAAACAATTCTACTAATACAAACCCCAAAAGTCTCTTCTGTGGTCTGAAAGATTAAACTTCTTCTGCCTCTCTTAATGTTAAATTAGATAAATCTTACTGAAAGCTAACAAAAGCTCTGAATAGATAAATTTTCTCCATAGGAGAAAAAAGGAAGAAAAAAAATAAATAAATAAGTTTTTTTCTAAAAGTTAAAATTAATATTTATATACACACACAAATTAATTTGCATAAGTTTTTCAAAAAAATGTGCTGAAGTTAAATTTAATTAATAAAAAATTATTTAAATTTTTTTCACATCTATCATAGAACTACTAGTGAAAAAACGATTAAAAAGAAGTTAAGAATTGGGGTCTAAGACTCATGGGAATGCACACAGGCTCATCTATCACATCCCGAGAATTGATATCCAATCGGTCCCTCCAATATGGACACAGTCAACGCGTCATTAAAACTGCTCGTAAAAATAAAATGTCTGATGGTACCTTCTCCATGTGCAAATTCAGAGTCAGGCATTTATAAATTACATTCACTTCAGGCATACGTTGAATTATGCATCACACATACAACAAAAACTTTTAGATGGAATATAATATCAACAAAGAACCACAACCTCACAAGTTTAAAAAAAAATAAGGAAATAAGTATTAAAAAAATTGCCTGAAATAAAATTTTTACAAATCTTCCTCGAGGGAGAGTGTAAAATAGCTTTATTTAAACAGAAGAGTATCTTAAATACATATAATTCATTTCCCTTGTTATCTTCTTAGTCATACTAAATAAAGATGAATAGAAGAAGAACAATAAGTCATACTAAATGAAGAAAATTTAAACTACTATTTATGTTCCCGTGATAGATACTTACTATTTATCAACCAATACCTTTTCAAATATTAAATTAAAATAAATATATGATTTTATCTTTCAACTTTTTCACAACTATATAACCACTGTTATTTTAGACCCAAAAAGTTTCAGGCAGTACAAATTTGTCAGGGAAAGAAAATTTTTGCCACATTCGTGGGGGGACAAATTTTTAAACAAACAACTTCACTCCAATTAGTAAAACAAAAACTTTTGAAGATTAAAGCAACATATTTCGAGCATCAAATATGGATTCACTCATTTAAAGTGTATCTTTTAAATGAAAAGATCTTTAAAATAATTCATGAAAATAATAAAGAAATCATGCTTTGAATTGTCCACTCATGTAAGACCTCACTTCTTCAAAACGAATCTCCTCTATCAAAAATATACACGCTGCATAGCAACCACATCTCTTAAATTAATTCGTATTTAATAGGGTATTGAAGACTGGGAGAATACTGCCAAATACGGAACACCACAACCAGAAGTGAATTCAGAAGCATTCATATCAATAAGAAGAACCAATTCAACCAAAATAATAGTGGTGCATATGATGTGTCTTTCTCATTCATTCATTGATCCATTCATGTTAGCATAATAAAATATCCTGTGTTCAGAGAGAAATGGTACCAGCCAGTGATCCATGAAGCAAAGGGGGCCCATCTGGGCCCAGCAAGCTTGGCGCTCCAATAGTAAAGCCCACCGGAAGTGGGATAAGAAGAGCAAATCTCAGCCATTGAAAGCGCCACAATCATGGTGAAAGCAGAGGCAACGAACCACCCATACACGAAGGAAACAGGGCCACCATAGTTCAAACCAGTGTTGTAGAGAGTAGTGACTCCGGTCAGCACCGAAATTATAGAAAAGGAAAACGCAAAATTCGAAATCACCCTGTCATAACAGTTCATAGAAAATTAAAAAAAAAAAAGTGTAGAGAAAAAATGGAAAGAAGAGAAAACAGAGAAGAGAGATATACGAAAGGTCACGCTTGAGTTCTTGTTTGTAACCGAGTTCTCTGAGACGAGCATGGCCAGAATCAAGTGGGGCGTGTCCACTTGCGTCCACATGAGAAGGGAGTATTTTCTCAGAGCCCATTATGATTGATGAAGCAATCACAGAGACTCAGCGTGGTCAATGGAGACAGAGAGAAGAAGATGGGACAATGTATTTCTATTTCTCTCTGCAACTCCTTCTTCCAATATCTTTAATATATGTGCAACAATTTTATTAAAATAAATAAAAAACTTATTGTCTATTTATTGTTTTCTTAAAAGACAACCTTACACATACGTGATTCAAAATATAATTTATTAAAATAAATATAACAATGTAATAATACGTAATTATTATGTTATTATTATTATTATTCCGTTGAGGGTTCGTTTACCCTCTCATGCTCAAGGAAACTAACAAATGAAAGACTTAGAAGGCCGTAATTTTGATAGATACTAAAAAAATATATAAAGAAGTTTAGAGAATAAATTTTTAATTTGACTCTTAATCTAACTGACCAATAACTCGATGTCAGTGCCATGTTTTTAATTTGATCATAAATTAACCTTTTATAAAAGCATATGTGAGGAAGTCGTGTTAATTTACTAATGATAATTAAAAATATATATTCACCGACTCTACATTCGTGATAAGTATAGAACAAGGATTTCTTTTTTAGGGCAATCAAAATTCTATTTTTTCCTTTTCTCTTTTGGTTTTCTAAAAAGTTAGCCAGAAAGCACTATTTTCTTCTCTATTTATCCCTTTATTTTGTCTGTTAGGAATATTTTTATAAAAAATTGAAATATATAAATTTTAAGTAAATCATATGAGTAAATCGTAATCAGAAAGTTGTGTTTTAAAATATGACTTTTTGTTGTTAAAAAAGTCATTCTAATATGTGTTTTTAAAAATATAGATAAAATATGAGGAGAAATATAATATTATGACAGTAAACACAATGAAAACCACTCATAATAAAAAATTGGTATAGCAACAGTAAGATAAATAAATAATGTCATGAAAAATTAAAAATCTACTTAAATATATAAAGAGAAATAATTTATGAAAAAATAAAAATCTACTTAAATATCATATTCAGGACTCGCATAATATTCTTAACGTGAAACAAAAGGGCACACACATAAAGATACGTATGTTGTTTCTATTTGATTTCTTTCTAGTTTTAGCTATCTATTGACCATTAAATTAAAAAATAAATATATGGTTTCAATTATTACATGCAATGGTCAAATTGTAATATACCTTATAGATGTGAAGAATAACAAATATTGCATTAAAAGAAAAGAATAGAATAAAATATATTATTTTCATGTAAAATCTATGAAGACTTAACTTCAACTCTTTGTTTAAACACGTGCCCAAATAATATTAGTTGTCAAATCTGAACACAAAAACTAAAAAGGCAAAGATATGATGCTTAGAACAAATATTTAGTACTTGACATTTTGTCACTAATCATTCACACGGCTTTCATCTCCTTCCACTGATTTATTTTATATAGCAGACAAATTTTCATATATGATTTAAATCAAATTCGAATTATATATTAGAAACACCATACTTATAATGCGTATTTTTAGGATATATATATATATATATATATATAACTACTGTGCTAATAAAGTTTTATACAATTATTTTTGAAGCAACATACATGGATAGAAAACAAAATTAAATAACAGTAACCACAATAAAACAATAAAATAAAAAAAACGAAAATAATGACATATTTAAATTAAAAATAATAAAATAAGAATATTGAGAGTAAGCAGTTTACACTGTTGTAATTTCTCGAAAATATATATTGAATCATTTTATATTAAGATTTTATAGACATAGTTTAAGACACTCTTTTAACTCAGAAATATATTTGATAAAAATGATTCAATAAAAATATATTTTAAAATGCAAGAAAAGTTTTGTATAAAAATGTCACTCAAATATTATTCACGTTTTTGTATACTATTTATTAAAAGATATCATTGTTTCATTAAAGTTGTTACGTTGATTATAATATTGGGGCTTTAAATCTATTGTTTTATATAAAAACAAAACAATAAGTTTAAATTTGACTATTATATAACGAGAGCAATTAATTTTTATGATTTTAACAATGATAGTTTTAGACAGATAATACGTATTTAAAATTAAATGTTGATCAATTGTTATATGATTAATTATGCAATCAAGTTTTTTCTTTTTTAGTTTTGACTATCTGATAATATTTTTGCTGTCAAAAAAATTATCCAATAATATTTTATAAGATGAGATGGTCGCTTTATTGATCTCTATTTTTACGAGGAGTACTTACTTAGTAATGCATCCTTTTTTTCGTATTTTATAAGTATTATTGGTTTTTTAAAACTTTAAAATTATAGAAAGATTCATCAAATAAAAATTTGATCTAAAAAATTTATAATTTTTAACTAATAATAAGAGAAATTGGAAAATGAAAGACGTAAGTGTGATGCAAATAAAGAGATACATTAAATTGGAAGGAAGCTTGGAATTGTATGTCAAATTTCAGATCAATATTGTAAATAATACATTTTTATTTATGGTCGTATACGTAAGCTTGCGTTCAGAAATCTCTAAAATATTCCACAAAATTATATGTGGCTCGTATTTGTCCACCAGCGACTTGAATAGTTGGAGAATAGTAAAACTATATTTAAAGTAATGTACTTTGTTTTTCTATTCATCGAAAACATTACAGAAATATTTAAACTAAATATTTATATCGTTTACTTGACTGTTTTAATTTAAAATCTTATTTAGTATAACAAAATATATAATATTAAATCTATATGAGCGCAATTCCTATCAGAAAATCACAAATTTGTTTCGAGAAACTGGACTACACAATTTTGCATTGGATTAGTGTTTACATAATTATTTTTTTAAAACTTTGATTTTAGTTAAAATTGTTTTGTACAATAATGATATATGTTCAAATGATTTTATGTTGCAAGCAATTTTGTCGTCAATTTTAGGGTAACTTGTTCTGACTCTATGCAGAAACTAGTTTTACCTAACTATACCAAAAATTTATATTTTTACAAAAAATAAAAATAAACTGAAGTTAAAATTACATATGTTTATATACGTAAAACTAAACACATTATTTATGGCAAGCTCCGTGGACTAGGGAGAGAAAAATTGTTTGGTTGGACCACATGCCAAATTTCTTCAGGCCTTGATTCAAAATTTTAAACATGTGGTGATGAACAAACACCATTTCCTCCTTTTCTCACAACGCAAACTCAGTCTAAATTTCAATATTTTTTATATTTTACTTTTTAAATTATACTTATATTCTGAATGTTTTTAGTGAATTTGTTCAATACTTTGTTTAACCTTAAAAAATCTAATTAATTATTTTTCGCTTATAATACTAGCTCATAATGATAGGATGATACTAAGCAATCAACACATGGTCATGGTTGTAAAGCTACGGCCTTTGTCTCAATTCTTGTCTTTTTTTTTTTTTTTATTTTTTTTTTTTTTTTTT